>ERZ1673748.50-NODE-50-length-200509-cov-18.804224_pt1 | contig 200509 bp, 157 predicted proteins | sample MGYA00580196_ERZ1673748 | MGnify/ENA primary metagenome ERZ1673748 (study PRJEB41218, sample SAMN15661796) | gut metagenome | host: Homo sapiens | place: Canada: London | collected 2015-08-20/2019-03-30 | study: EMG produced TPA metagenomics assembly of...
GCTCCTATCTTTTTAGTGCCCTCGGATTGGGTCATAGTGTCTGTCGTTGCCAAAATATCGGCGTTGCCTTGGTCGCAAGTAGTCATTGGGGACGTTCTTAAACGACTAGTCAAACAAGAACGTCCCCATTGACTAGTCGTTTAAGAGCGTCCCCAACGACTATCCCATAAAACGGCGCCCGTCGGCGATGTTGCCGGCGGGCACCGTTGTCGTGTAGGTGGTTATGTCGTGCGGGCTGCTGTTGAACGTTCGGGCCCGTGCTCTATAGCGAGTCGATAAAGCGCTGTTGGGCGGCGCGGCCGGCTTCGTCCCACTTAAAGACGCCGGCGTTGTCGAGCACGTGGCCAAACACCACGCCGACCTCCTCGTGCAGGATATCGATGGCGTTGTCGGCCGTAAGCTCGTCGGCGCGGCGGGCAAAGACGTCCTTGGCCCATGCGGCGTGGCTGCGGCAAAGGTCGTCGCCCTCGAGCGCGCCAGCAAGGTCGTAGCTGGCATCGGCTTTGGCCGCCAGCAAGTGCTCGCGGACAGCGCCAAGCTCGGGAACCAGGCGCGGCGGCAGAATGGCCAGGCCCATGACCTCAATCAAGCCGATGTTCTCTTTCTTAATGTGGTGGTACTCAGCATGCGAGTGGAAAACGCCCAGCGGATGCTCGTCGGTCGTGATGTTGCAGCGAAGCGCCAGGTAGGCCTCGTAAATCTCGCCGCCGGCATTGCCGCGGGAGTCGACGCGGCGGATGACGGGCGTCACGGTGTTGTGCGCCACGCCATCGGCCGTGTGCGCGATGACGCCCACAGACTCATCGGTCCACTCGCGCCAGGCGAGGATAATCTTCTCGGCAGCGTCGAGCAGCTGGGCGCGGTCATGCGAGCGCAGGCGCAGCACCGAGAGCGGCCACTGCAGCACGGTACCGGTGACCTGGTCAAAGCCGGGCACGCTAAACTGCGAGACCTCGGCGGCATGCATCATGGGGAACTCGTGCGCACCGCCCTGGAAGTGGTCGTGCGACAGAATCGAGCCGCCCACGATGGGCAGGTCGGCGTTGGAGCCGATAAAGTAGTGCGGGAACAGGTCCACAAAGTCGAGCAAACAGGAGAGGCTCTTGCGATCCACGTGCATCGGACGATGCTCGGAGCTCATGGCAATGCAATGCTCGTTAAAGTACGCGTACGGGCTGTACTGGAAGCCCCAGCGCTCGCCGTCGAGCTGGATGGGGATAACGCGCAGATTCTGGCGGGCGGGGTGAGCGCCGCCGTCGGCTGCGGCGGAGCGTCCGGGGTAGCCCTCGTTTTCGATGCAGAGCTGACAGGCGGGATACTTCTCGCCCGTGTTTTTGGCGGCACCGGCTGCGGCAATATCGCGCGGGTCCTTTTCGGGCTTTGACAGGTTGATGGTGATCTCCAGGTCACCCCAGTTGGTGGAAGTGCTCCATTTGATGTTGCGCGCGATGGCGGCGCGGCGCACGTAACCGGCGTCACAGCACAGGCCGTAGAACCAGTCGGTCGCGGCGCGGGGCTCGTTGACGCCCATGCGGCCGTTGAATTCCTCGTTTACAACCGAAGGTCTCGGCATCAGCGCGCCCATGATGCGCATGGCGATGCGGTCGCGGCCCGATGCCGTGTCCTCGGCGGCACCGCTGGCAACGGCGACCTCGGAAAGCGCGGCAAGCGTGCCCTCCAGGTCAAAATCGGGGAGCGTATCGGGGTGCAAGAGCGAGAGCTTCTCGTTCTGCAGCGCCCAGGTCATGTTGAGCGCGGGACCCGTGGCGCCTATGCACTCCAGAATGGTGTTGTATGCCCAGATGCGATCGTCCTGGCCGATCATCGATCGGTGGATAGCGTATTCGATCAGGTTCTGCGCGGCCTCGCGCACGTCAGTCATTACAGCCATGCCGCGTAAGCCCCCTTGTCAGATATGGCGTAGTGACGGGCAGAGCCCTCGCCCAGCCAGCCGTTCATCTTGGTAATGAAGGTGTCGACCAGATCGAGCGGCACAAAGGCCTGGATGGTGCCACCAAAGCCGCCGCCGTGGATGCGAACGGCGCCGCGGCCGTCAAGCACATGCTCGGCAAGAGCAAGCGCGTACATGGAAGGTTGCTCGGCACCCAGTTTGGCAACAACGTTCTGCAGGTACATGGCAGAGCTGGCGCCGGACTCGCGCGTCAGGACCAGGAACTGGTCAATGTCACCGGCGTTCAGGGCCGCCCAGCGCTTATCGACCAGGCCGTTCTCGTACCAGTAGTGAACGGCGCGCAGGCAGGCACGGTCGCCCAGCTTGGCGCGCAGCTCGGGGAGCTTGGCGTCAAAATCGGCAACGTTTACCTCGCACAGGCGTGCCTTGCCAAACTCGGCGGCGACGTCTTGCATCTCGCGCGGAACAGCGGCGTAGTCGTCGGTGGCTGCCACGTGGTCGGCGCCGACCTTAACGAGCACGAGCGCATAGCCGTGATCCTCAAAGTTGAGCTCGAGCTTCTGGGTCTTAGGCTGAGCCTGGTCCTCAAAGTCCATGTAGGCAAGGCCGCCCAAGCAAACGGCGGCCTGGTCCATAAGACCGCAGGGCTTGCCATAGTAGTTGTTCTCGGTGCGCTGGCTCATCTGGGCGAGTGCGACGGGCTCAATTGCGGGTGAGCCCCAGAGGGTTTCCATGGCGCGGCCGTATGCCGCCTCGACAGCAGCAGAACTCGAAAGACCGCCGCCCGAAGGGACGGAGCAGGTGAAGGCGAAGTCGAAGCCCTGGGGCTCAACGCCAAGGGCTGCAATCTCATGGGCCATGCCGCGGACGAGGCTTGCGGACGTGCCCTTCTCGGACTCTTGAATATCCAGCGTGTCGAGCGTGATCTCAAAGGTGGGGTAGCCCTCATCGGCAACGCGGACCTTGTTGGTGTCGGTCGCTACGGCGATGCCGTCAACGGCGACATCGAGCGAGCCAGCGATGACGTGGCCGCCCTCGTGGTCGGTGTGGTTGCCACTGATCTCGGAACGGCCGGGCGCGTGCACATAGAGCACCTGGCGATCGCCGATGGTGCCAAACTCCTCCTCAAACAGCTTGGTGAGCGTGGCGAGTGTCTTTTCGTCGGGGGTGGTCATGGGGGGTCCTTTCCTTGACGCGGGAGAGACTGGTCCGTGTCATTATGAGTACGTTAACAATTTTGAGCACCACAAACCAGACGGTCGCGGTGCCGCACGTTAATGGGTATGTTAACGTACTCATAACACAACGCATATCTATTTTTGAGAATCTGGTAATCGGTAGATTTTCGGCCGTGAACGGTGTGGCTGTATGGACATATGGAGCAAAAGAACCGCCGATAAAAAAAGTAGAGTACGTTAACATGCGTCCGACGATAGCGGGCCTCGGCGCGGGATGTATTTCTGCCCGGGCCGGCATTCACGCTATTCAGATCTCGCAAGGGTGAAGGTGATCCTGTGGCAAGGCGCCCGTCCAACGATACCAGTTCGCGTCCGGTCTCCATGGCCGACGTCGCCCGCGCTGCCGGCGTTTCGCAGCAGACGGTCTCGCGCGTTGCCAACGGCTTGCCCAATGTGAACGAGCAGACGCGCCAGCGCGTACAGGCCGCGATGCAAGAGCTCGGCTTTCGTCCGAGTTATGCCGGTCGCTCGCTGCGCGACGGCCGTTACCATTCGGTCGGCCTGTGCGTCAACGATGTGACCAAGTTCGGCAACCTCTCAATGATCGACGGCATCGCCAGCGCTGCTCGTGAGCATAATTGTGCCATCACGCTGGTCGAGATGTCCAAGACCGAGGAGTTTTCGCTTGCCGAGGCCACGCGTCGTATGGCCGCATTGCCGGTGGACGGCATCATCATCGGCATGAGTCGCATGGCGCCCGATTTTGAGACGTTTGATCCACTGCCGGGCATTGGCACGGTCATCGTTACCATGTACGCGCACCCGCGGGTGACCACGGTCGACTCCGATCATTACGGCTGCTCGCTATTGCTTATGGATCACCTGTTTGAGCTAGGGCACGAGCAGATTCGCTATATTGGCGGCCCGTCATTCTCGGTCGACGAGCAATTTCGTCGCGCCGGTTGGCAGGATGCACTCGAGCGTAAACACATCGAGCCGGCAGAGCCGCTCGAGGGCGACTGGTCTGCCAACAGCGGCTACGAGGCCGGCAGGTACCTGGCCGAGCACGATCACACCATGACGGCGATCTATGCGGCAAACGATCAGATGGCAAATGGCGCGATTGCCGCGCTGCGTGATAGCGGCCTGCGCGTGCCCGAGGACGTGAGCGTGGTGGGCGTCGATGACTCGCTCGATGATTTTGTAGCACACAACGAGCTCACGACCGTGCGATTCGATTTACATCAGCGTGGACGCGAAGTATTCGAGCATGCGGTTCCCGAGGCGGGTACGGCGGGCAAAACCGTTGCCATTCGTATTCCCGGCCAGCTTATCGTTCGACATACCACGGCAGCTCCGCGCACATAGTTTTTGCAGGTCAATGGCGATATATTCCGCCTCAATAACAATCGATAAGGATGCTGGCAGATAGCCGTGGCTATGAAGACGAGTGCTATGATAGACGGGCTCTTTTGTCTATCTAGGAGGCTTTGCCTGATGGAGATCACCAAGGATATCCGCTACATTGGCGTTAACGATCACGACATTGACCTGTTCGAGGGCCAGTACGATGTGTCCGAGAACGGTATGGCATACAACAGCTACGTTATCTTGGGCGAAAAGATCGCTGTCGCCGATTCAGTCGACGGCGGTTTTGTTGACGAGTGGCTCGGCAACCTCGAGGCCGTGCTCGATGGCCGCACGCCCGACTACCTGATCGTCCATCACATGGAGCCCGATCACTCCGCCGGCATCGCCGCCTTTATGGAGCGCTATCCCCAGGCGCAGATTGTTGCCAGCATGGGCGCCTTCCGTATGATGGTCAACTACTTTGGCACCGACTTCCCCGAGCGCAAGATGGTCGTCAAAGATGGCGACGTGCTCGACCTGGGCGGCTACAGCCTAACCTTTGTCGGTGCCCCCAATGTTCACTGGCCCGAGGTGCTCTTCTCCTACGAGTCCACCGACAAGGTGCTCTTTAGTGCCGACGGTTTTGGCAAGTTTGGCGCCAACGACATCGAGGATCCCGAGGGCTGGGCTTGCGAAGCGCGCCGCTACTACTTTGGCATCGTCGGTAAGTTCGGCAAGTTCGTGCAGGCCGTGCTCAAGAAGGCCGCCGATCTGGATATCCAGATCATCTGCCCGCTCCATGGTCCTGTGCTGACCGAGAACCTGGGCTACTACCTCGACACTTACAACACCTGGTCGAGCTACCAGCCCGAGGATGAGGGCATCACGATCGCCTATGCGAGTGTGTATGGCCATCTGAAGGCTGCCGTTGAGGAGCTCGCATCTGCGCTCGAGGCCCGCGGCCAGAAGGTCTCCGTCTTTGACTTGGCTCGCGACGATATGGCCGAGGCCGTTGAGGACGCGTTCCGCTATGACCGTCTGGTGCTCGCCTCCATTACCTATCAGGGCGAGATCTTCCCGTTCATGAGCACCTTTATCCACACGCTTGCCGGGCACGCCTATCAGAATCGTACGGTGGCACTCGTCGAGGCCGGCTCCTGGGCGCCCGCTGCCGCCAAGGTTATGACCAAGGAGCTCGAGGGTATGAAGGACATCGCTCTGGCGCAGAACAAGGTGACCGTGCTGGGTTCGCTCAACGACGCCTCGCGCGCTCAGATCGAGGCCCTCGCCGACGAGCTTTCCAAGTAGCGATATTTCGCTTTTAACGAGCAAAACCACCACAAAGGGGACAGGCACCTTTGTGGTGGTTTTTGTTTAAGCGCCGGCGATGACGAGATTTGGGCGGGCGTCGTCGACGGTCTCGGCGATTGAGGTGGTGACGGCGCCATCGGGATCACGGTCCATCACGATGGTGTCGACATCGGTCAGCTCGGCAAAGCGGTACATGCCGCGTCCGTTAACCTTGCTGGCGTCCATAAGGGCGACGCTTTGACGGGCGGCACCGACCATAGCCGCTTTGGTCTCGGCCATCTGCGGAAAGTCGGTCGTAAAGCCGCAGCTGGGGACAAAAGCGCCAGGGCACATGACGGCAAGATCGGCATGGACCATTTGGAGCGCTTGCATAGTGAGCGGTCCGTACAAATAACGATGGCCTTTGCGCAACGCCCCGCCCAGCATGACGACATCGACCGAGGGCATGCTCTCGTCGATGTAATCGGCAATGGTAATGTCTGCTGTGATGACGGTGATACCGTCGCGTTGATCGAGGAGCCGGACGAACTCGAGCGCCGTGGTGCCCGAGTCGACGAGCAACGTGTCGCCGTCATTGACGAGCTCGATGGCGCTTTGCGCGATGGCCTGCTTGGCGGCGACGTTGACGTTGATGCGGCGATCCTGCGTGGAGACGGTCAGGCGTTTGTGGAGCGATACGGCACCGCCATGCGTGCGGCGCAGCTTGCCTGCTTCGGCGAGCGCGTCCAGGTCGGCGCGGGCGGTGACGGAGGACACGCCAAAGGTCTGGGCGATTTCTGCTACCTGCACCGAGGCATTATGATCGAGCATCTCCATGATGGCGGAACGACGCTCGTCGGCGAAAGCTCGGGTTGTTGCGTGGGTCATATCTGCTCCATCATCGTCTGAAATTTGCAGGAATTGTGTTGACTCTATTTTCGTTCATTTTCTTTTTGAGTAAGAAAATACCTTTCGATTACGTATCTTTTCTATAAAAGAAAGACGCTGAACGCCCAAAATTCAATATCGAACATGTTCACTCGGCTCAAATTTCTTCCGTTTGCTTTTCAAAAATGACTGTATTGACCTGCATGGGCTCAATATCTCGCACGTGCAAAGCTGCTGAATTTCATACAATGAGCGCAGCAAAACGCAAGGTAAAACGCCTTGTGAACAACTACGCCCGATGTCCAGATGCGGGCGAGGGAGAGGAGCAAACGCTCATGGCACTTGTTACCACCGAAAAGATGCTCAAGGACGCTCAGGCCGGCCACTACGCTGTTGGCGCTTTCAACGTCGAGAACCTCGAGTTTGTTATGGCCGTTTTGGTTGCTGCCGAGGAGACCAAGTCCCCCGTCATCATGCAGACCACCCCGGGCACCATTAAGACCGCTGGCCTGGACTACTTCTACGGCATGGTCAAGGCTGCCGCCGAGCGCGCTTCCGTGCCCGTCGCTCTGCACCTCGATCACGGCGATGGCTATGACCGCTGCATGCAGGCTTTCCGCACCGGCTACACCTCTGTCATGATCGACGGCTCGCACGAGTCCTTCGAGGACAACATCGCTCTGACCAAGTCCGTCGCCGACGCTGGCCGCGCCATGGGCGTGCCCGTCGAGGCTGAGCTCGGTAAGGTTGGCGGCAAGGAGGACGACGGTCCCGCGGTTGAGGGCGAGAGCCCCTACACCGATCCGGCCGAGGCCAAGGAGTTCGTCGAGCGTACCGGCTGCACCTCCCTCGCAATTGGCGTTGGCACCAGCCACGGTGTGTACACGAGCGATCCGCACATCGAGCAGTCCGTGGTCAAGGCCATCCGCGACGCCGTTGACGTGCCGCTGGTCCTGCACGGCACCTCCGGTGTGCCCGATGAGCAGGTTGCCGAGGCTGTGAAGAACGGCATCTGCAAGGTTAACTACGCCACCGAGCTGCGTCAGGCCTACACCAAGGGCTTCATGGCCTACATGGCCGAGAACCCCGCCTGCTTCGATCCCAAGAAGCCGGCCAAGGAGGGCATGCGTGAGATCACCGAGCTGGTTAAGATCCGCATGACCAACCTCAACTCTGTGGGCAAAGCAGAGTAACAGCAAGGGTACTCCGACTCGCTACATATCCCGGGGAGGGACGAGGGCTTAGTTCCCCAATCGTCCTCGGGCATGCAAAAAGCCTCGCTGCGCACTTCGTGCGGCGAGGCTTTTTGCCCCCTGCGGAAAGATTGGGGAACTAAGCCCTCGTCCCTCCCAGGTTGACCTACTCGAGGTCGTCGCCCTTGTGGCGTTGGGGCTGAAAGGGTGGGGCGCGGGGGTTACTTGGTTGTTAGGGTTAGCAGGTCGTTGGGGGTTTTGAGGTTGTAGGTGGCGTTTGGGATATCTTGGTGTGATCCCCATGCTGCTCGGGCAAAACTGACCCCTGCCGAAGTTGCGCATTGTTCGTCGTAGACGGTGTCGCCAACGTAGACGACGTTGCCAGGATTCGCGCCCGTACGTCGGAGATATTCGAGCATGGGTGCGGGCGAAGGCTTGTGCTCGGTTGTGTCTTCGACAAGGATGATGTGTTCAAAAAACTTATCGAAGCCAAAGGGTGCAATTTCTTCTGCGTATTCGTCGCGCGCACGTGAGGAGACGATGCCAAGTTTGCAGCCGCTATCGGCGAGTGTTGCGATGACTTCAAGCAAGCCTGGAAACACGCTGATGGTGCTTTTAAAGCTGGCAGCAACTTGGCACCAGCGATTCAACGTTGCCTGCGAGTAGATTCCAAGTTTCTCAAGGGCATCCTTGCCGGGTATGCCGAGGGCAAATTCAAGCTCGTGTCGGGGGAGCGTTTTGCCGGCCTCTTCTTGGACAATCTGGACAAGCGATGATAGAACGCTTTCTTCTGTATCTGCCAATGTCCCATCAACGTCAAATACGATATGGTCAAAGTGCTTCATATGGTTGCTCCTCTCTGTTGTTTGCCTGCAAGTTTGATGCGGTGACAGAAGAAAGGCTAGCGGGATTTCTGCCTGGTGCTATCGAGATTCTGCCTCGCTGCTCGATAGCTCGAAGGAGTGCACCCCATTTGTTCTTTAAATACCTGGCCAAGATGGCTTGCTGTCGCAAAGCCGCATTGGCGCGCGACCGTCTGTACCGTTCGCGTGGTGTGTGCCAAGAGCTTGCAAGCACGGTTTACGCGGTATGCGCGCAGATATGCCGCCGGGGTCGTTCCTGCGCAAGCTTCGATAATGCGGTAACACTCTCTTTCGCTTACGCCGGCTGCAGATGCCATCTGGGGCACATCTATAGCGGCTGCATAGTTTGCGCGGATATAGTCCAGGATTGCCTTGAACTGTACGTCGCGGCTGGTCATCCAAGAGGCGTTGTCGGAGGAAAAAAGCGGTTCGGCCTTGGCGTAAATCTGAATCCAGAGCTCTGACAAGCTATTCCGAAGCGCCATCTCGTTCTGCGGCCGTTGAAGGTCGTGGTTAAAGGAACTCTTTAGCAAATCGATAAAGGGCATATCGTCGGGGTTGGTGGGCGACCATTTGAGCACATCGACGCCTCGACATTGAAGCAATGGGTTGATGTAGCGCTTTTGGAGACGTCCCGCGGGATCGCCGAGCATCGACGGCTGAAAGATATGCAACATTTGAATGGCTGGTGCCGAATTGGGTGATTGCAGCGTGCTGTGCAAAACGCCGCCGTTGATAAAGCCGGCGGACCCTTCCTCAAAGCGTACGTGCTCATGAGCCGCGCGCGTTCGATAGTCAATCGCTCCCTGCTCCATGTAGAAAAGCTCAACTTCGGAATGCCAGTGCCAGGGGACGGAATTGCCCGGATAGCGAGCGAATTCTGCGCGTTCGGCAATATAGGGCCAGTCTTCGGCGGTCTCGGGAAACGCTTCCTCGCGTCCTCCGCGGTGCAATTCTATGTGATCCATGTTTCGCATGGCATCAGTATAAAGCGCGATGGGCTTAGATTGCTCTTGCCTGTTCGGGGAACGCCTTGTCTAGGGATGCTTGGAGCTTTTCGAAGGATGCTCGTAAGTTGAGGCTCTGATCGGCTGAGCGCTTGGTTTTTGTGGTGGGGGAGTCGAGGAGACCGTTTCTCTGTGTCGGGGGGAAGGAGAAAAGGTTTGCATGATTTAGGGATGGCTGCTGTGCTGCGTCATTGGAAGAATGCATGCTTATGCGGCCTCCTCGATGTCCACCAAAAGGTTGCGCACGGGGTATGCTGCTAGGTTCCGTGCGTTGGCAGTATTATGCCGCGGCTGTTGCAAAGAAGCGCTAAAGAAAGGCTTAATCAGGTTTGATGTAACAATGAAACCGCAGGTCAAGGCTATTGAGTAACACTCTTGAAAGGTTTTGAGCTTAAGGGCTTTCTAAGGTTTGTGGCGCGGATGTGGCTCGCCTGTGTGGGGCGTGTGGACGGCTCGTTCCTAGCGCTGCGGTGCGGCGGCGCGTACTTGTTCGATGACCTTTTCCATCGTGCCGTCGATGCGGTCTTTTTTGAGCTCGCATTCCCAGATGGTTATGGGTGTCCAGCCCATTTGGGTGAGTGCGTTGATGGCTGCTCGGTCGCGCTCGACGTTGCGACGGAACTTTGCCTCCCAAAACTCAACGTTGCGCTTGGGCTGGCTAGGGTTGCACTTGGGGCAGCGGTGCCAAAAGCAGCCGTTGACGAAGATGGCGATCTTGCGCCCGGGGAAGGCGATGTCGGGTTTTCCGGGCACCTTCCATTCCAGACGGTATCCCGTAAGGCCTGCGGCGCGCAGGCGCTGGCGAACGAGCAGCTCGGGCTTGGTGTTCGCACGCTTGTTGCCCTTCATGGACTTTTTGATGGCGGCGCGACGGCGCACGAGCTCACGCTCGTCAGCGGAAAGGTCCGAGGTGTCGATGCCGTCCAGCAGGCCGGGCTTGGGGCGCTTTTTGCTGCGGCGCTTGGCTTTGCGCTTGGGCTTGGTAACGGGCTCGTCGGCTGTGGTGGACTCGGTATCGTTGGCGCCGTTAGCCTCAAGCCGATCTTCCTTCAACTCAATCAGGGCATCAATGAGCCCTTTGTCGGCGGGCATCCACTCAACGGTGGCAAGCGAGGTGCGCGGAATCCAGCGGATATCGAGCTGGCGGTCATGCTTCTGGGGTTCATCGGATTCATCGGCGAGCGAGCAGTAGTAGCACTCCATGGAGAGATGGAAATCGGGGTAGTCGTACTCAACGGTATAGAAATCGCGCAGGTTGGTGACTTTTACCTGCAGCTCTTCCATGAGCTCGCGGCGTACGGCGTCCTCGGGCGTCTCGCCGCGCATGAGCTTGCCACCGGGGAACTCCCAAAGTCCCTGCATGTCGCCGTAGCCGCGCTGCACGGCAAGCAGCTCATCGGATCCTTCCTTGCGAATGATCCCAGCGGCAACATGAACAGTCTTCAACAGGAGTCCTCTCTCAACATCAACACGTGGCAGGGTAGCTACGCGTATCTTACACAACGGTAAGGCAAGCGTAAGCCATATCGATGGTAGCCGACTCGGCTTCTTGCGACTATAGATGCCGTAGACTAATCGCAAGAAAGGACTCGGTATGCAAACCACGCACATGGCGACCCCGGTACTGGAGGTCGCGCATCTCGAAAAGGTATATGGAGCGCTGGGCAACGTGACCCGTGCGCTCAACGACGTCAGCTTTACTGTCAACCGCGGCGAATTTGTTGGCATCATGGGCGCTTCGGGCTCGGGCAAGTCGACGTTGCTCAACTGCGTGTCGACCATCGATGGCGCCACGAGCGGCACCATCCGCATCAACGGGCAGGACGTAACGCGCATGAAGCAGGCTAAGCTTTCGCAGTTCCGCCGCGAGGAGCTCGGCTTTATCTTCCAGGACTGCAACCTGCTCGATACGCTCACGGCGCGCGAGAACATCGCCCTGCCGCTCACCATTGCCCGCACAAACTCGGCAGAGATCTCGACCCGCGTGCAGGATGTGGCCGCGCGCCTGTCTATCAGTCAGGTGCTCGACAAGTATCCCTACCAGATGTCCGGCGGTCAGCAGCAGCGCGTTGCCGCGGCTCGCGCGCTCGTCACCGACCCCACCATGATTATGACTGACGAGCCCACCGGCGCCCTCGATTCCAAGAGCGCCCGCCTGCTGCTCGAGAGCCTGGAGGCCCTCAATCGCCGCCTGCGCGCCACCGTGCTCATGGTCACGCATGACAGCTTTGCCGCCAGCTACACGAGCCGCGTGTTGTTTATCCGCGACGGCAAGATCTTCACCGAGCTGCGCCGCGGCGACACCGACCGCCGAGAGTTTTTCGACCGCATTATGGAGGTCGTTGCCATGATGGGCGGTGAGGGCTCCGATGCTCTGTAAACTCGCTTGGGGCAACGTCCGCCGTGCCGGCCGCGACTACCTCGTCTACCTTTTGACGCTCACCCTGGGCGTCACGGTCTTCTATGCCTTTAACACCATCTCGATGCAGGTCGACATCGCCGGAATCGATGAAAAGGGCTTGGCGCAGGTTATGGGCAGCATGCTCGGCGACCTGACGTACTTTTTGGCCGGTGTCATGGCCTTTTTGATGGTGTATGCCAATAACTTCATCATGAAACGCCGCAAGAAGGAGTTTGGCCTGTACCAGGTGCTCGGCATGGGGCGTGGGCGCGTCGCCACGATCATGGCGCTCGAGACCGTGATAGTGTCGGTCGTGGCCTTTGTCGCCGGCATTGTGCTGGGTGTGGGACTCTCCCAGCTCATGACGTTCTTTACGGCCTCGCTTTTTAAGACACAGATCGCCAATTTCCACTTCTTTTTCTCGGTGCATGCGTTCAATCTGACCCTTGCCTGCATGCTCGTAATGTTTGTGCTCACGCTACTGCTGAACCTTCGCGCCGTGCGTCGTACCAAACTCATCGAGCTTATGGGTGCCGAGCGTCGCAACGAGAGCATCAAGACACGCAACCCCTGGATCGCGATTGCCATCTTTGCCGTGGGCGCGGTGCTTGTGGGCGTGGCCTATTACCGTCTGCTACGTGATGGGTTCCCGCTAACCGCGACGGACAGCAAGCTGCAAGAGGCCATGAACCAGTTTGGTATTACGACCGCTATGGTTACCGTGGGCACCTTTGCCCTGTTCTGGGGACTCTCGGGCATGCTCATCAAGCTGCTGCAGAGCCTGCGCGGCGTGTATTGGCGCGGCCTCAACATGTTTACCGTGCGCCAGCTTGCGGCCAAGGTCAACACGGTGTGCTTTTCGATGGGCGTCATCGCGATGCTCCTGTTTTTGGCCATCACCTCGGTGACGTGTGGTATGTCAATTGCCAACGTGATGAACGAAAACCTGGAGCGCTATAACCCTGTTGATGTGTCTCAGACGTATGTCTATTACACGCCCGATACGCTCGACTACTACAAAGGGTACAAAGGGTATGTCAATCCGTCTGAGGCCGATCGCATGGTGCTGGCCGATACAACGGTCGATTTGTACCCTGCATGGCACGGCAAGGGCAAGTCGGCGGGCAACAACGACGAGACCGGCAAGAAGGTCAATATCGCCGATGTTGCCGGTGAGCATGTGCAGATCGATTCGTATCTGAGTTACCCGTTTGGCGGTTCGGATCCTTCGGTGACCCCAAGTGAGATGTGCAAGATCATGGGCGAAAAGCTTCCCAAGGCGTTCGGGGGTAGCAATGCCGATACGATGGGTCTGTTTGTGACGCCGGCGAGCCAGTACAACAAACTGCGTCAGATGATGGGCGAGGAGCCGGTGCACATCGGTCACGACCAGTATCTGCTCACATGTGATATGGGCGGCGAGCTGGTCGACCTGTACACCAAGTATATGGCTGGCGGCCATGCCCTTACCTTGGGCGGGCATACGCTCAAGCCCGCAACCGATAAGTCGGACGAAGATACGGCGGCCATCGCCAACTCGGCGATGGGCAGCAATCCGGGTACCGTCGTCGTTGCCGACGAGCTGTTGTCCCAGCTTAATCTGCAGCCGTATTCCAGTAGCCTGCTCGTTAACTACAAACAGGGGATGGATACGACCGAGGCAGACGAGAGCATTAAACACACTCTGCTCGACACTCTGCTCGTTGACGGCAAGGAGCCGGGGTCGTGGGGAATCTTTATCACACGCTCCGAGATGTACACGCAAGCAGCGCAAATGAACGGTCTTATTAGCTACCTAGCCATCTACATCGGCTTTGTATTGGTCGTTGCATGCGCGGCGATTCTGTCGATCCAGCAGCTCTCCAACGTGGCCGACGGCAGCCGCAGCTATCGTGTGCTGGCACAGATCGGCTGCGACGACCGCCAGATCCGCCATTCGGTGATGGCGCAGCAAGCGGTATTCTTCCTGTTCCCGCTGGCAGTGGGCCTGGCGCACTCCTTTGTGGCACTTAAGGTGATCATCGAGCTGGTGAGCATATTCGGAAATATGAGCATCGGTGGCACCGTGGGCCTCACCTGTGCAATCTTCCTGGCAGCCTACGGCGGCTACTTCCTGGTGACCTACCTCATGAGCACCGGCATGGTGCGAGCCGCCATCGCCACCCGCTACAGCGAGTAACTCACCCAGTTTGGAATTATCGTAGGTTGAGCATAAGTCAGTGAAAACGCCCCTAAGCGAGCAAGGTGACGTGAAAGAGGAGGGAAGCGTACTTTGGGTACGCGACCGACGATTGAACGTCAGATTGCCGCTTAGGGGCGTTTGCAGCGTCGAGCCGTTACGCGGTTTGGCAAAACCGCGTAACTTCATCGTAGAAGCGCGTTTGCGGGCGGCGGATGCTCGTCTCCTGTCGCCCGCTCACCGAGGCCCGGCAATTGCCTTAATATCTTAAGGGCCTCGATTTGTCCAAGACTGAGCGAAGGAGCTCATCATGAGCGACGGAAAGAAAAAGCTTTCCTTCTTGACGGTCATTTCGACCATCATCTGCGTCGTCTTCGTTTGCGAGGCCGCTGCTCCCGCTGCTGCCATTGGCAACCAGCAGTTCTTCTGGTGGATCTTCCTGATCCTGACCTTCCTGCTCCCTTATGGCATGGTTGTCGCCGAGCTCGGCACCACCTATGACGGCGAGGGTGGCATTTACGACTGGGTACGCGATGGCCTGGGCGACAAGTGGGGCGCCCGCATCTCGTACTACTACTGGGTTAACTACCCGCTGTGGATCGCCTCGCTGGCTACCATGTTCCCCGACATTCTGGGCATGGTCTTTGGCGTCGAGTTCAATCTGATCGCCAAGTTGGGTATTGATCTTGCCTTTGTGTGGATCGTCTACCTCATGGGCCGCTCCAAGGCGGCCGACTCCGAGTGGGTCCTTAACGGTGGCGCCATCGTCAAAGTCGCCGTTGCCGTTATCGTCGGCGCTCTGGGCATTTGGTATGCCATGGAGAACGGTTTTGCAAACGACATGTTCGCTACCACGTTCCTGCCCGAGCTCACCAACACCAACGCTCTCGGCTACCTGTCGATCATCATCTTTAACTTCATGGGTTTCGAGGTCATCTGCACCATGACTGACGACATGGCCGATCGCGCTCGCGATATCCCCAAGGCTATCATCGTCGGTGGCCTGTCCATCGCCGTGATCTACCTGTTCGCTGGCTTTGGCATCGGCGCTGCGGTGCCTGCCGCTTCCATCGATCCCGACTACGGCATGATTGTTGCAGTCCAGACCATGGTGGGCGACTCCATGATCTTTAAGGTCATTTGCATCGCCTTCCTGATCACCCTGTTCGCCAACATGGCTGCTTGGTCCTTTGGTGTTAACTCCGTTGCTCGTTATGCTGCCGAGCACGGCAACATGCCCAAGGTCTTTGCCTCGATGATCTCGGATGACGACATGCCCAACGGCGCCAACCTGGTCAACGCCATCGTTGCCTCCCTGGTGCTGTGCCTGCAGCTGGTTCCCATCGACGCCATCTCCAACGGTGTTTTCTGGATGCTCTTCGGCACCTCCGTCGTCTTCCTGCTGCTCACCTATATCCCGATGTTCCCGGCGTTCCTCAACCTTCGCAAGAACGACCCGAACCGTGAACGCATCTTCACGTTCCCGTTTAAGGGTGCCATGATGAAGGTCATGCTGGCCATTCCCTGCATCGAGCTGATCCTGGCTATCGTTGCAACGCTGGCCCCGTTCTCCGTCGAGGAAATTGGCAGCAAGGTTCCGATGATCATTATCTTCATCGTGCTTCTGCTCATCGGCGAGGTCTTCCGCGTCGTCAGCGCTAAGGGCCGCGAGACCGAGTATATGGGTCTCACCCCCGAGCTGGCTGCTCAGCGTCTCGCTGAGGAGGCCGCCGAGGCCGAAGAGGACTAGAGCACCCGGATTCGGGGTTCCAACCCTCCTCGTTACTTAGCCATTCCCCGGGGTGGGCGTGAGCGATAGCTCCGGTAACCACCGCCCGCCCCAATTCCTCTCTCGTATCCTTTGTGCGTTTTGTCTCCGCGCACTTGGCTACGTCGCCGCTCGCCGGTGCGGTACCGTGAAAATCGGCACCGGGCGCCTCGACCTTTGCCGGGGGACGGGCGCCCACTATCTCTTGGTTTTAGGCTGCGGGTAATCGCCCGCGGCAAGCGATCGTTCGATTTGGAGGAAATCTTATGCGTACGATCACCGAGTCCGAGTCCACCCCCAAGGCCGACGGCTTTTTTATGCCCGCTGAGTTCGCCCCGCAGGATCGCGTGTGGATGGGTTGGCCCCATCGCACCGACACTTGGGCCCATGGCGCCAAGCCGGCTCAGAAGCAGTATGCCGCCATCGCTCGCGCCATCGCCGAGTTCACCCCGGTCACCATGTGCGCCAACCAGGCTGACTACGCCAACTGCAAGGCCGTCTTCGAGGAGGACGAGAACGTCACCGTTATCGAGATGACCACCGACGACGCCTGGTTCCGCGATACCGCTGCCACCTACGTCATCAACGGCAAGGGTGAGAAGCGCGCCAACCACTGGCACTTCAACGCCTACGGCGGTCTTGTCGACGGCCTCTATTTCCCGTGGGACAAGGATGAGCAGATCGCCCTTAAGATGGCTGAGCTCTCCGGCTGCCGTCGCTATCGTCCCGATGACATGATCCTCGAGGGCGGTTCCATCACCGTCGACGGCGAGGGCACCGTGGTCGTGACCGACCAGTGCCTGCTTTCCCCGGGCCGCACCTGCTCTGCGGTTCTGGAGGAGGAAGAGGATCCCGAGTCCATCTGGCCCAAGTTCCACAAGAAGTTTGAGCCCTGGAGCGAGGAGCTTCGCGCCTATATGGACGAGCGCCTCAAGGATTACCTGGGTGTCGAAAAGGTCATCTGGGTCAAGGAAGGCATCGACCCCGAGGAGACCAACGGCCACATCGATGACGTCGCCACGTTCATCGCCCCGGGCGTCATGGCCTGCATCTGGACCGACGATCCCGAGTATCCGTTCTACGAGCAGTGCCACGCTGCCTACGAGACCCTCTCCAACGCCGTTGACGCCAAGGGCCGCAAGATGAAGGTCTACAAGCTGCCCATGCCCGTGAACCCGCTGTTCATGGACCAGGCTTCCTGCGACACCATCGATGCCGACGAGAACGCCGAGCCGCGCGTCGCCGACGAGCCGCTGATTGCCTCCTACATGAACTACCTGGTCACCAACCACGGCGTTATCGTCCCACAGTACGGCGACGAGAACGACCAGCTGGCCGTTGACATGCTCCAGAAGATCTACGACGAGGTCTGGGGCGAGGGCGTCTACAAGTGCGTCGGCGTTCAGTCCGAGCAGGTCGTCTTCGGTGGCGGCAACATCCACTGCATTACGCAGCAGGAACCCTCGGCGTAACTGTCTGTCTTCCCGAGGCACGGCACCTTGCCCTTCATTTGTCGCTTGCGTACCAAAGTACGCGGCGCTCCTCTTTCACGAGAATCTGCCGCACCTCGGAAACCCAGCCGATCAATCGGACCGACGTAGCTAGTTATCGCATTAGTCATTGGTGCCAACCCTGGCAACAATGCAGATCGAAAAACGTCAGCGAAAACCCGCCAGAGCGAGCAAGGTGCCTTGAAACGAGGCGGCATTGATCTTTTGATCATGCCGCCGAAGTTGAAAGGCAGATTGCCGCCCTGGCGGGTTTGCAGCGTCGAGCCGTTACGCGGTTTGGTAAAACCGCGTAACTAAATACGTTCCGCGATCTCGTGGATGAGGTAGTCGGTCTTTTCCCAGCCCAGGCACGGGTCGGTGATCGACTTACCAAAGACGCCGCCGTCGACCGGCTGGTTGCCATCCTCCAGGTAGGACTCGATCATAAAGCCCTTGACCAGCTTGGAGATGGACTCGTTGCGGCGGCAGCTGTCGAGCACCTCCTTGCAAATGCGATACTGCTCCAGCGGACGCTTGCCCGAGTTGTCGTGGTTGCAGTCGATGACCGCCGCCGGGTTGGTGTAGCCGGCGTGCTCGGTATAGCGCTCGGCCAGGCGCTCCAGGTGCTCGTAGTGGTAATTGGGGTAGGTGCGACCGTCGAGGCCGATGTAGCCGCGCATGACAGCGTGCGCAAGCGGGTTGCCGTCGCACTCGACCTCCCAGTTGCGGAAGATGAAGCTCTGGTGCGCCTGCGCGGCGTAAATGGAGTTGAGCATAACGGTGGTAGAGCCGGCAGTGGGATTCTTCATGCCCACGGGCACCGAAATGCCGCTCGACACCAGGCGATGCTCCTGGTTCTCGACCGAGCGTGCGCCCACGGCAACATAGCTCAGCAGGTCAACGAGGTATTGGTAGTTGGACGGATAGAGCATCTCGTCGGCGGTAAAGAAGCCCGTTTCCTCAATAACGCGCAGGTGCATATGGCGGATGGCCTTGACGCCCTCGAGCAGGTCGTCGGGAGCCTCGGGGTCGGGGTTGTGCAGAAGACCCTTGTAGCCGGTGCCCTTGGTGCGCGGCTTATTGGTGTAGACGCGCGGAATGATGATGAGCTTGTCCTTGACCTCTTCGGCGGTCTTGGCCAGTCGGTTCATGTACTCAAGCACCGAATCCTCGCGGTCGGCAGAGCACGGGCCGATGATAAGCACCTTGCGTGCGTCCTCGCCGGTAAAGACTTTGGCGACCTCGGCGTCAAATGCCTGCTTTTTGGCGGTAAGCTCGGCAGAAAGTGGCATTTCCTCGCGGATCTCCATGGGGATCGGCAGCCTGCGTTTGAATTCCATGGCCATAGGGGTCTCCTCAATCTATAGAAAGAGCAATAAGCGTATTGTCGAATGCTCGGCATTATCCGCTGTCGCACGCTAAAGTGCAAGCCCTTGTCACCCCGAAACCTACCAAAAAGGGACAGGTTTATTTTGGCAGGTTTTATCTGGGTAAACGTCGGCGGATGCCGGGAGGGAGCGGCGCCGCGCGGGACCCTAAGGCTGTTGTCGGTTCCCTAGGAAATACCCTGTGGGCAAAAAATGCCAAATATGAGTACGGTTGCTATCTTAGTATCATATTGCCTTCGCAAAATAATAGACATAACAGCAAAATATGTTCATTAACGCAAACACATATAAGTCCGCTATGGTGCTGTTTGATCAATTTAGGGACGCGTGTAAGCCGTGGGAGCGGCATTTGAGGCGGTTTTGGCTGTTACTAAAAAGGTAACAGTACTCATATTTGCCCTTTTTTGCCCACGGGGTCTGGAAAGCGCCGTCAGTGAGGTCTCAGGGAAGGCGTTTCGAGGCTCGAAGGACACAAAACGGGGGCGCAGGTTGTCCTGCGCCCCCGTTTTCTTGGCATTGCGGTTGTTTGCCGCCGGTTTTTACGCCGCTTCGTCGAACTGCGAGTTGTACAGGTCGGCGTAGAAGCCGCCCTGGGCGAGCAACTCGTCGTGCGTGCCCTTCTCGACGATGTCGCCGTCGCGAATTACCAAGATCACGTCGGCGTTGCGGATCGTGGACAGGCGGTGCGCGATGACAAAGCTCGTGCGGCCCTGCATCAGCGCATCCATGGCGCGCTGGATGAGCTCCTCGGTGCGGGTGTCGACGTTGGAGGTCGCCTCGTCCAGAATCAGCGCCGGACGGTCGGCCAAAATGGCACGGGCGATGGTCACGAGCTGGCGCTGACCCTGCGACAGGTTAGTGCCCTCCTCGTTGATCATAAAGTCGTAGCCACCGGCGAGCGTATGGATAAAGTGGTCGCAGCGTGCGGCGCGTGCGGCGGCTTCGACCTCGGCATCGCTCGCATCGGGGCGTCCGTAACGGATGTTCTCGCGGATGGTGCCGTTAAACAGCCAGGTGTCCTGCAGCACCATGGCAAACTCGCCGCGCAGCGCCGCGCGGTCCCAGTCGCGCACGTCGACGCCCTCGACGCGCAGCGAACCGCCGTCCACGTCGTAAAAGCGCTGCAGCAGCTTAATGAGCGTGGTCTTGCCGGCGCCGGTGGGGCCGACGATGGCGATGGTCTGGCCGGGCTTAGCCTCGCAGCTGAAGTCGTGGATGATGGTCTTGTCGGGCGTGTAGCCAAACTTGACGTGGTCGAACTCCACGTGGCCAGGGCGCTTCTCGGGAATCTGCGCGTCGGCCTTCTGCTCCTCCTCGGGCGCGGCCAGGAACTCAAAGACGCGCTCGGTGGCGGCAGCCATCGACTGCATCGTGTTGCTCACGTTGCCCAGCTGCTGCACGGGTTGCGTAAAGTTGCGCACGTACTGGATAAAGCTCTGGATGTCGCCGGGCGTGGCATTGCCGGTCAGCGCGAGCTGCGCGCCCACCACGACGACGCCCACGTAGCCCATGTTGCCCACCAAGCTCATAAGCGGCATCATCAGGCCCGACAGGAACTGCGAGCGCCAGCCACTAATAAAGAGGCGGTCGTTTTGACGGTCGAACTCTTCGATCGAGGCCTCGGCGCGGTCGAACACCTGAATGACGTTCTGGCCGGCAAAGTCCTCCTCGATAATGCCGTTGACGGCGCCCAGAACCTGCTGTTGCTCGCGGAAGTACGGCTGCGAGAAGTGAATCATTACGGTCAAGATAATCGCGGCGGCCGGCAGCGTGAGCACGGTGACGCCGGTAAGCGGCAGGCTGATCGAAAGCATCATGACGAGCACGCCGATAATCTGCGTCACCGACGTGATGAGCTGCGTCACGCTCTGGTTGAGCGACTGACCCAGCGTATCGACGTCGTTGGTGATGCGGCTGAGTACGTCTCCCTTGCTGTGGCCGTTGAAGTAGCTCATCGGCACGACGGCAATCTTGGCGGCGATTTCCTTGCGCATGCGGTAGCAGATCTTTTGCGTGACGCCGGTCATGAGCCAGCCCTGGACCAGGCTGCAGACAGAGCTCGCCAGATACAGGCAGAGCAAAAAGCCGAGCGTCTTGGCGATCCAGTCAAAGTCAACGTCGCCGGTGCCGTTGACCTTGGCGACCAGGCCTTCGAACAGCTTGGTCGTAACCTGGCCGAGCACCTTGGGTCCCACAATGTTAAAGACGACCGAGCACACGGCAAAGGCGACGGCGGCAAGCACGGCAATCTTGTGCTGGCCGATATAGCCGAGCAGCTGCCTCATGGTGCCCTTAAAGTCCTTGGCCTTTTCGCCGCGACGCATGCCACCCATGCGGCCCATGGGACCACGCTGGCGGGTGGGCTTGGGAATCTGAGTCTTGGTCTCGTCTGCCATTAGCGCTCGCCTCCTTCCATGACGGCTGCAATTTCTTTTTGGGTAAGCCCCAGCTCCTCGGCGGAAAGCTGCGACTGTGCGATCTCCAGGTACGCCGGGCAGCTGCGCAGCAGCTCCTCGTGCGTGCCGGTGCCCACTACGTGGCCGTCGTCGAGCACGATGATCTGGTCGGCGTGCATGATGGTCGCGATGCGCTGGGCTACGACCACGAGTGCGGCGTCGGTAACGTTTTTTGCCAGCTCCTCGCGCAGGCGCGCGTCGGTCTTGTAGTCGAGGGCGCTAAACGAGTCATCGAACACCACGACCTCGGGCTTTTTGGCCAATGCGCGGGCGATGGCCAGGCGTTGGCGCTGACCGCCCGAGACATTGGAGCCGCCCTGGCTGATGGGGGAGTCGTAGCCGCCCTCGCGCTCGGCGATAAAGTCTTCCGCCTGGGCGACGCGTGCTGCCTGGCGCATATCCTCGTCACTCACCATGTCGCCGGCAAACTTGAGGTTGCTCTCGACGGTACCCGAGAACAGACGACCCTGCTGCGGAATATAACCGATGCGGCGGCGCAGCTCGGAAAGGGTCATGTCGCGCACGTCGATGCCGTCGAGCGAAATGCTGCCGCCCGTGACGTCGTACAGGCGCGGAATCAGCTGCACGAGCGTGGACTTGCCCGAGCCCGTGGAACCAATGATGCCGAGCATCTGACCGGCATGCGTGGTGAAGTTCACGCCGCTGATGACGTCGGCGCGGGCATCGGGATACTGGAAGCTCACGTCGCGGAAGGTGAGCTCGCCGCGCGGCGCGCTGGCAGCAGGCAGTTTGGGCGAGGCGGGGTCGTTGATGCTCGTGGGGCAGGTGATGACCTCTTCCACGCGCTCGGCTGCGACCTCGGCGCGGGGCAGGATGACCGAAACCATGGTGAGGATCATAAACGCCATGACGATCTGCATGGTGTAGGAGATAAACGCCATCATGTTGCCGACCTGCATCACGCCGTCGGACACGCCCTGCGCGCCAAACCAGACGATAAGCACGGTGATGCAGTTCATGACGAGCATCATGAGCGGCATCATAAAGCTCATGGCTCGGTTGGTGTAGAGCTGCGTGGTCATCAGGTCGAGCGAAGCCTTGTCAAAACGCTCGAGCTCATGTTCCTCGCGGTTGAACGAGCGGATGGGCATAAGGCCGTCGAGCAGCTCGCGGGCGGTAAGGTTCACACGGTCCACAAAGCTCTGCATCTTTTTGAACTTGGGCATGGTGAGGCCCATAAGCACGCCGACGACGGCCGAGACCGCGATGATGGCCACGGCGATGGTCCACTCTAGGCCGGTATGGTTGGCCAGGACGCGCATGACGGCGACGATGCCCATGACGGGGGCCATCAGACACATGCGGATAAACAGGGTTGCGGCCATCTGGATCTGCTGAATGTCGTTGGTGCAGCGGGTGATGAGCGAGGCCTGGCTAAACTTGCCCACCTCGGCCGGCGAAAAGTGCATAACCTTGTTGAAGGTCTCGCGGCGCAGGTCGCGGGCGATGGAGCAGGCGGTGCGCGAAGCCACGGCACCGGTCAGGATGGTGGCGACCAGCGAGATTAGGCACAGACCAAACATCGTGGTCGCCATGCGGCCCAGGTAGGCGTTCTGCACATCGGCGGGGTCGATGCCCTGCGCCTTGTACTCGTCTTGCACATAGCTCACGGCGCGTTGGGTCACGATGGAACCCGACATGGAGCCCATTTTGTCCGCCATATCGTTGGCGCCCTCCACGAGCTTGCCCTGGTCGATTAGGCCGCCTTCAACGCCTAGACGCAGACCCTTCATGGTGATCTTACCGCCGTCGGCATCAATCTGCTTTTGCATGTTCTGCGCCGCTGCGGCTTTCTGCTGCATCTCGGCGAGCTGCTCGGGCGTCATCGCCGCCATCTGCTCGGGGGTGGGCATGGCCTGAGCGGCGCCGCCATCGCTTGCCTCGGTAGATGCGCCGGTCATGTCGCCCATGGAGTTGGCATCGATGCCCTGGTTGAACGAAAGGACGACAGTCTCGGGCAGGCTCATGATGTCGGCAATCTTGCCGCCGTCGGCGCGCTCCTCCTCGGTGCCCTTGTACGTTCGAATGCCGTTATTGTCCGCCTTGCTAAACACGGCCTCCATAGCCTTGGCGTCCTTGGTGCTCATAAAGAGTTCGAGGTCGTCGAGCGATTCGGCACGGATGGTGTCGGGCACGGGCGATGCGATGCCGCCTTGCTGCACACCCACGTCGACGATGTCGCTCATATAGGTAGGCAGCGCCAGATCGGCGTTGCAGCTGATTACGATAAGTACGATAGCTGCGAACAGTGCCAGGATATGTTTCTTAAAGAGCTTGAGAATCCTCACTCGGCATCTCTCCTTTCTTGATTGCGGTCGATAATTTCGTTGGCACGTCTAAGAAGGCGCACCATCTCTTGGGTATCTGTTTCGCCAAGCTGCTCGAGGAAGGCCGCGGTGCGGTCCTCGAATTCCCGACGTTTGATTTCGATAACCTGGAATCCTTTGTCGGTCACCGTGACGTGTACGCGACGACGGTCGGTCTTTGAGTGCTCGCGCTCGACCCAGCCCTTGGCCTCGAGGGCGCGCAGGATATTGGCGATGCGGGCGCTCGAGACCCAGGCACGATCGGCGAGTTCGCTCGGCGTGAGCGAGCCGCCGGCGCGCATGAGGGCGCGCATGACGGCCATCTCGCCACCCAGAGCCTGGTCGGCAAAGCGCGAAACGCGCTGGTGCATGCTGCCAAACTCGGTAAAGAGCTGACGCCCAAGCTCATGGAAATCGGTATCTTCCACCGAAACCCCTAACACTAGAAACTATTTTCGGTGAAAGATGATACCCCCGCCCAAGCATTCCATTCGGTAGATTTCTAGGCATGTCCCAAAAATCTACTTGGCCGCTAGGCAATATAAAGAGCGTATAAAGAATTAAAATAATTCAATAATTATAGCGTTTCAAAGAACTATTATGCCCGCGGTTAGGCGAGGGGTTGTCACCACCATGACGACTGGGACTCATATAATCGCCACGTGCGATGCTCCAACTTCCCGCGAGGAGACACCTTATATAAAGGGGGATGGAGTCATGGCATTTGACTTCACGGGCAAGACCGCGATTGTCACGGGCGGCACTCAGGGCATTGGCCTCGAGATCGCCAAGGGCATCGTCGCGGGCGGCGGACATGTCGCGCTCATCGCAAGGAACGCTGCTAAGGGCGAGGCCGCGGTGGCCGAGCTTGGCGAGGGCAACAAGTTCTATCAGCTCGATGTCGCCGATGCACCCAAGGCGCGCGAGACTGTCGAGCAGATTTTTACGGACCTGCCGCAAACCAACATCCTGATCAACTGCGCTGGCGTCATCAGCACCAAGAAGTTCGATGAGATCGATGACACCGAGTGGCGTCGCACCATCGACATCAACCTCAACGGCACCTTTACCATGATGAACGCCGTGTACCCGCACTTTAAGGCGGCCCATGCCGGCACTATCGTCAACGTGAGTTCCGTTGCTGGCAAGATCGGCGGTGGCCTGCTCGGCACCGCGGCCTACGCGAGCTCCAAGGCCGGTGTTAACGGTCTAACCAAGGCAGTCGCCAAGGAAGGCGGCAAGTTTGGCGTTCGCTGCAACGCCGTGTGCCCGTCGCTCACCCTTACTGATATGACCTCGATTCTCTCTGACGAGAACTCTCAGCGCATCATCAACGGTATTCCTCTGGGCCGCGCCGCCCAGGCCAGCGAGCCTGCGCAGATGGTGCTGTTCTTCGCTTCCGATCTCGCCAGCTTCGTGAACGGCGAGATCGGTGACTGCGACGGCGGCATCGTCCTGGACGGGTAATACCCCGCGACGATTATTCGGCGACGGCTCCTGCGACTCGGGACCGTCGCCTTCTTTCTGACATAGGCGCGTGCGGCTACGATTCGCATGCATCCAAAGGAGATATATATCAGTGAATCGACTGCGGTGGAGGCGCCGGCGGCAAAGGAGCCGTTCTTTAAGATGTCCTCCATCCCGGGTGCCAATATTTTGGTGCCGCTTTTGCTGGGCTGCCTGCTCAACACGCTATTCCCCGATCTGTTCAAAACGCTCGGCAGCTTTACGCTTGGCATGACCCAGCAGGGTGCAAGCCCGCTCGTGGGCGCTTTTTTGCTCATCGTCGGTACGACGATTTCATTTAAGAGTGCTCCTGCCGCCGCTGCCCGCGGTGCCATCATCATCGCTGTCAAGCAGATCGTGGTCGTTGCCGTGTCGCTGCTCATCCTTTATGTGTTCAACGACAACCTGTTTGGCATTTCTGCCATGGTGATGCTGGCGGCTTGCACGGGCGCCAACAACGCTATGTACGCTGGACTGATGGGCACCATGGGCAACGAGGCCGAGCGTGGCGCCGTCGCCATCACCACGCTGGTTGTCGGCCCTCCGGTCACGATGATCGTGCTCGGCGCCGCCGGCCAGGCTCCGATCGGCTGGTCGCTCGTGGGCGCCATCCTGCCGATCGTCGTCGGCATTATTCTGGGTAACCTCTTCCCCAGCTTTAAGAAGATGATGGCACCGGCACTTTCCGCCATCATCGTGCTCGTCTTCTTTGCTATGGGCTCGACCATGACCTTTGGCCAGCTCATTAATGGCGGTCTCCCCGGTATTCTGCTCGGCGTGATCTGCTCGGTGGTCTTTGCAATTCCCGTTATCGCGGTCGATAAGCTCACGGGCGGTACGGGTGTCGCAGGTGCGGCCATTTCGAGCTGCGCCGGAGCCAATGTGGCCACGCCTGCTGCCATGGCAAGCGTCAACGGGGCCATGTACGGCGGTGCGGTGCTCGCGACGGCTACGGCACAGGTTGCTGCCTGCGCAATCGTTACGGCTATTTTGACCCCGCTGGTCACCAGCTGGTGCTACAAGCATTTTGAGGGCCAGGGCAACGGCGATAGCAAGGCAACGGCCGACAAGGCCGCCGCAGCCGCCTAATGCCAAGCGGCAATCAAAGCTAAAAACTAGCCATGCCACAGGGCGACCACGGGGGATTCCGTGGCCGCCCTGCAGTTTCTGTAGGGTCTCTGGGACACTTTACCCTGCTAAAGCTGGCATAACAGCTAGAGCGAACGTCGTACAAAGGCAAGGAAAAATACCATACAAATCGGTGAACGGTAGTTGTTTGCACTCGCATTTCCTGCGGGTTTGTAAAAAACGTCCTTATGATATAAAAAAAGAAACATATAACAGCCCTGATGAAGGGGGTGGCTATGTTATCCTTCTCAAACGGGTGAAATCTTGGGTTTAGGGTTGCAGTTCCAAGGTGGACAAACGTTTTTCCCTGTACCAACGTGTGGTGAAGAACGGAAGAAGCCGGTAGTGCAAGCCGATAATTCAAGAATTCAATAAGCAGCGGTGTGAGAGAGCGCCGCATTACACGTAACTAGGAGCGTGGTTACACAATGCAGGAGGCATGGGAAGGCTTCAAGGAAGGCATCTGGACGGGAGAGGTTGACGTCCGAGACTTCATCCAGAAGAACTACACCCCCTACGAGGGCGACGAGTCGTTCCTCGCCGGCCCGACCGAGCGTACCAAGGAGCTGTGGGGCGAGGTTCTCGACCTGCTGCTTAAGGAGCGCGAGCAGGGCGGTGTCCTCGATATGGACACCAAGACCGTCACGGGTATCGTGAGCCACCCCGCTGGCTACATCGATAACGCCCACCGCGAGAAGGAGACCATTGTTGGCCTCCAGACCGACAAGCCGCTCAAGCGCGCGCTGCACGTCAACGGCGGTATCCGCATCGCTTGCCAGGCTGCCAGCCAGCACGGCTATAAGGTCGACGAGAACGTTGTCGAGCGCTACACCTTCGAGCGCAAGACCCACAACGCTGGCGTCTTCGATGTCTACACCCCCGAGATGCGTGCTTGCCGCTCGGCTCACATCATCACCGGTCTGCCCGATGGCTATGGCCGCGGCCGCATCATCGGCGACTACCGTCGTGTTGCCCTGTACGGCGTCGACTACCTGATCAAGGACAAGGAGGCCCAGAAGGCTTCCACCCCGACGGTCATGACCGCCGACAACATCCGCGATCGCGAGGAGCTGCAGGAGCAGATCCGCGCCCTCGGCGAGCTCAAGATGATGGCCGAGACCTATGGTTTCGACATTTCCAACCCTGCTACCAACACGCAGGAGGCCATCCAGTGGATGTACTTCGCCTACCTCGCTGCCGTCAAGGAGCAGAACGGCGCCGCTATGTCCATCGGCCGTACCTCTACGTTCATCGACATCTACGCTGAGCGCGACCTTGCCAACGGTACCTTCACCGAGGAGCAGATCCAGGAGTTCGTGGATCACTTCATCATGAAGCTTCGCATGGTCAAGTTTGCCCGTACCCCCGAGTACCAGGCCCTGTTCACCGGCGATCCGCAGTGGGTCACCGAGTCCATCGGCGGCATGGGTGTTGACGGTCGTACGCTCGTTACCAAGATGAGCTACCGCTACCTGCACACGCTCGAGAACATGGGCACCAGCCCCGAGCCCAACATGACCGTTCTGTGGTCGACCCGTCTGCCCGAGAACTTCAAGAAGTTCTGCGCCAAGACTTCTGTCGCCAGCTCCTCGATTCAGTACGAGAACGACGACCTCATGCGCGTCTATCATGGCGACGACTACGGTATTGCCTGCTGCGTGTCCTCCATGCGCATCGGCAAGGAGATGCAGTTCTTCGGCGCCCGCGCCAACCTGGCCAAGTGCCTGCTGTACGCACTCAACGGCGGTGTTGACGAGGTCTCCAAGAAGCAGGTCGGCCCCAAGTACCGCGCCGTCGAGGGCGACACGCTCGATTACGACGACGTTGTGGCCAAGTACAACGACATGATGAAGTGGCTCGCTGGCGTGTACGTCAACTCGCTGAACATCATTCACTACATGCACGACAAGTATTGCTACGAGCGCATCCAGATGGCTCTGCACGACAAGCACGTGCACCGCTGGTTCGCTACGGGCATCGCTGGCCTTTCCGTCGTGGCTGACTCCCTGTCCGCCATCAAGTACGCCAAGGTCCACCCCGTCCGTGACGAGAACGGCATCATCGTCGATTTCGAGACCGAGGGCGAGTTCCCCAAGTACGGTAACGACGACGACCGCGTCGACCAGATCGCTCACGACGTTGTGCACCAGTTCATGGAGTACATCCGCATGAACGACACCTACCGCAACTCCGTGCCCACGACCTCGGTTCTGACCATTACCTCCAACGTCGTGTACGGTAAGAAGACCGGCTCCACGCCCGACGGCCGCAAGGCTGGCCAGCCGTTCGCTCCGGGTGCTAACCCCATGCACAAGCGCGATAGCCACGGCGCCATCGCTTCGCTGTCTTCGGTTTCCAAGCTCCCGTTCCGCGATGCTCAGGACGGCATCTCCAACACCTTCTCCATCATCCCGAGTGCGCTCGGCAAGGAGGACCAGGTGTTCTTTGGCGATATCGACCTTGATCAGCTGGGCGAGTAACTATTGTTAGTGCTATACTAACAATAACGATTACTGATTAGCGCGCCGGTTTCGGCCGGCGCCTATTAATCGAAGGAGACACATTATGAAGGTTTCTGAAGTTTCCGAGACCCAGGCCGATAACCTGGTCCACATGCTCGACGCTTACGCCGAGAAGGGTGGCCACCACCTGAACATCAACGTCTTCAACCGTGAGACGCTGCTCGATGCTCAGGCTCACCCCGAGAAGTATCCGCAGCTGACCATCCGCGTTTCCGGCTATGCCGTGAACTTCCACACGCTCACCAAGGAGCAGCAGGACGAGGTCATTTCGCGTACCTTCCACGACAAGTTCTAAAGGGTTCAACTCCTGTAGGATTACTGGGGCCGGTTTTGGGTTATTTCCCAAAACGTCCTCGGACATGCAAAGAGGCTCCGCTGCGCGCGTTGCGCGGCGGAGCCTCTTTGCGTCCTGCGGGATGTTTTGGGAAATAACCCAAAACCGGCCATGTGGGGTCCTTTGGAGTCACCCTTTAGGCGGAACTCTCCTAATTATTTGGATGAGTCGTTTACTTACTTGTACTGTTACCGTCTTCCCGCTCTTGTTGGGGTATGCTTTGTTCGTATGTAAACGTATGACATGTTGATGGGGGAGGGTGCTATGGCTCGCGAGAGTGCTCGTTCTAAGGATACGGCTAAGCCTGGCATCAAGGAAGTTGCAGCGGTGGCGGGGGTTTCGCCTACTACGGTATCTCGCGTGCTTAATAATCGCGGCTATATTAGCCAAGAGACCCGCGATAAGGTCCATGCCGCGATGAAGCGCATCAACTATACGCCCAACGATATCGCCCGTGCCATGCTCAACGGTCGCCTGAATCTTATCGGTATGATCGTCCCCTATGTCAGCAGTCCGTTTCATGCCCAAGTGGTTCAAGTCATTGAGCATACCCTGGCCGAAAACGGTTTTAAGATGCTGCTGTGCAATAGCGCCAATCGACCCGAGCTTGAGCGCTCTTATATCGACATGCTTCGACGCAATATGGTTGATGGCGTCATCGTCAACTCGCTTAATATCGGTGCCGAGGCGTATGACGAGATGGGCTTGAGTCTGGTTGGTATCGACTGCGACCTTGGCGAAGCCTCTGTTCAGATTGCGAGCGACAGCTATAGCATCGGCGAACTTGCCACGCGTCGCCTGATCGATGACGGATGTTCACGCATCCTGTGCCTGCGCAGCAATAGCCGCATGCGCATGCCTGCCAATAAGCGTACCGATGCCTACCTCGATGTTGTTGAGCAGGCCGGTTTGCCCGCGCTTGTCCGTGAGGTTGAGTTCGTTAAGCCCGACGACGAAAAGAGCGCGGTCGTTGCGAAGATCCTCGATGAGAACCCCGATATTGACGGCATCTTTGCGGGAGACGACACGATGGCGGCTATCTGTCTTAACGTGATGAAGCAGCGCGGCTTGAGCGCTCCGGATGATATTAAGGTTGTGGGCGCGGATGGTGCCCGCCGCACTATGACGTTTATGCCTGACTTAACAACCGTACGCCAAGATATCGATCGCATCGGTGAGCTCGCGGCGCAATCCATCGTCGCTCTTGTTAACGGTGAAAAGCCCGAATCGAATATCAAGCTCCCCGTTGAACTCATTGAGGGTAAAACCGCGTAGTTCATCCCGTGCCAAAAGAATTCCTCAAACGCCTCTGATGACCGTTCGCCGGCATATGTCAACCGTTTGCCGACGACTGGAACTGCAAAAAGACGTATTAGTATGAAAACGTTTGACATATGAAAACGATTGACATATCTTGCAGTTGTACCGAGTTAGTATCACGTGGGAAAGGAAGTCTCGGATGCACAAGGTGTATTACCAGCCTGAGGGAATTTGGGTAGGCGACATCATGCCGTACGGCGAGGACGGCACGTTCTATCTCTATCATCAGCGTGACACGCGAAACCCCGGACCTTTCGGAGAGCCGTTTGGCTGGGCACTCGCGACAACCAAGGACTTCGTCAACTACAAGGACTTTGGCGAGAGCCTTGAGCGTGGCGGCGACGAGGAAGTCGACCAGTATGTTTATGCCGGCACGGTGTTTAAGGTGGGCGACAAGTACCATGCGCTCTACACTGGTTGCAATCGCGATAAGGTCAAGGCACGCTTGATGAAGCAGGTTCTTCTTCACGCAACGAGTGACGACGCCGTCAAGTGGGAGAAGAACATCGCCGAGACGCTGCTTCCGCCCCAGGAGGGTTACGATGACCGCAACTGGCGCGATCCCTTTGTGCTTTGGGATGAGGAGAACGAAGAGTACATGCTCATCCTCGGCACACGTGTGGGCGAGGACAAGCGTCTGATGACCGGTCGTCTGGTCAAGTTCACCTCCAAGGACCTGGATACCTGGGAGTTCCAGGGCGACTGGTGGAATCCGGGCCTGTACACCATGTTCGAGATGCCTGATCTCTTTAAGATGGGCGACTGGTGGTATCTGGTGTTCTCCGAGTACAGTGATGGCAACAAGACCCGTTACCGCATGTCTCGCTCTATCAACGGTCCTTGGATCACTCCTGCGGACGATTCCTTCGATGGCCGCGCGTACTATGCCGCGCGTACCGCATTTGACGGCGAGCGCCGCGTTCTCTTTGGTTGGGTTCCTACGCGTGACGAGGGCGGCGATCCCAGCTCTTACCTGTGGGGTGGCACCTTTATGCCCCTCGAGATCGTTCAGCGTGCCGACGGAACGCTCGGCACCAAGCTTCCTGACAGCATGCTTGGCGCCTTTGGCGAGGCTAAGGCAGTCGAGGCCTTTGAGCTTTCCTGCGAGTCGGGCAAGGTCGAGCAGGTGCTCGCCGCGGATGCCGGTTCCACCTATATGCTCGATGCCGACATCGAGCTCGCCGGTGACGCTGCCGGCTTCTCGGTGAAGCTTGCCGAGGACGCCGAGTCCGGTCTTGCCTATGAGTTCCGCGCCAACCTGCGTGAGGGCAAGCTCGAGTTTACGGCGGCTCCCCAGTATCCGTGGTTCCAGGTCAACAACATGGGCCTCGAGCGTCCGTTGTTCTTTAAGGGCGAGGGCACTCATCATGTGCGCCTGGTCGTCGACGACGACATCGCGACCATCTTTGTCGATGATGTTGCGCTTAACGCGCGCTTCTGCAATAAGCAGGGCCAGGGTATGGCGCTGACGGTCACCGACGGTACGCTCAAGTGCGCAAATGCAACGATCGCGTCTCTGTAATGGCATCAAAACGTCTTATGATTTCGTAAAGGAATGGAGAGGAACATGGACTACAAAGTAGTGTCTCAGCAAGTCGTCGATAACGTCGGCGGTCTGGAGAACATCGAGGGCGCCACGCATTGCGTTACGCGTCTGCGTCTGGTGCTCAAGGATACGAGCAAGTACAACAAGGCCGAGCTCGAGAACATCGATGGCGTCAAGGGCGTGCTGTACAACAGCGGGCAGCTCATGATCATCTTCGGTACCGGTACCGTCAACAAGGTCTACGATGAGTTTATGGCTCTGACGGGCGTTAAGGAGATCAGCGCTTCCGAGGTCAAGGGCGCCGAGGCGGACAAGAAGGGCAAGTTCTTCTCGGTCCTCAAGGTATTCTCGGACATCTTTATCCCCATCATTCCCGCCTTCGTCGGCGCCGCTATCATCATCGGCCTTAAGTCGCTGATCGTTGCCAACGGCCTCTTTGGCATGGAGGGCAGCCTCGCCGATCACAGCGAGTTCCTCAAGAACCTCGCAAGCTTCTTTGCCATTATCGCCACCACGTTTGACTACCTGCCTGTCCTGGTTATGTACAGCGCGGTGAAGCGTTTTGGCGGTAACCCGATTCTGGGCATCCTCGTCGGTATCGTCATGGTTCACCCGAGCCTTATGAACCGCAACACGTTCGTTATAGACCCGACGGGTGCTGAGTACTGGAACTTTGGTCCGCTCTCCATTCCCATGGTTGCTTTCCAGGGCGGCGTGTTCCCTGCAATCCTGACTGCCTGGTTTATGGCCAAGGTCGAGAAGATTGCCCAGAAGTACATCCCCGAGGTCGTTTCGTTCGTCTTTGTCCCGACCGTTACCCTGATTCTTGCTAACGTCGCCCTGTTCACCGTGTTCGGCCCGCTCGGCAACCTGATCGGCGACGTCCTCGCCGGCGTAATCGATATCCTGTACAACAGGATGGGCGTCTTTGGTGCCTTTGTCTTCGCCGCGTTCCTGCAGCCGCTTGTCGTTACCGGTACGCATCAGTTCATCCAGGGTATCGAGGCAAACCTCGTTGCCACGACTGGCTTCAACTACATCCAGGCCATCTGGTCGGTTTCCATCATCGCCCAGGGTGGCGGCGCCATCGGCATGTACCTCATTCATAAGAAGCATTCCAAAGAGCGCAACATCTGCATGTCGTCCTTTATCCCGACGCTGGTCGGTATCTCCGAGCCCGCAATCTTTGCTGCAAACATGCGCTACTCGATCATCCCGTTCATCTGCGCTTGCATCGGTGCAGGCTGCGGCGGTGCCTTCGTGAAGCTCTTTGAGGTGCGCGCCATCGGTCAGGGTCTGACCGGCGTGCTTGGCCTGCTCATCGTCACGCCCGAGACGCTCGTGTGGTATGTGGCTGGCAATCTCATCGCCTTTATCGTGCCGATCGTCTTGATCTTTGCCTACAACAAGGCAAAGGGCGTGCCGACCACTGATGAAGAGGGCGCTGGCGCTGGCTTCGATGTCAGCTTCTAGTTGAGCCGTTCAGCGTAATCTGAGGATAAGTTCATTTGGGGAAGGGCGTTCGACTCGTGTGAGTCGAGCGTCCTTCCCCATAGACGAGAAAGTCAACGGCGATGTTTAATCAAAAAAATAAGGTGACACGCGCGGACTATGAGCAGTGGCGTGCCGGACAGGATGAGACGGCGGGTCGCATCGCGTCCGACCCCGATAGGCTCCTGTTCCATGTGGAGCCTGAGCTTGGCTGGCTCAACGACCCCAACGGTTTGGTGCAGATCGGTGATACGTATCACATCTATCACCAATACGATCCATTCGATGCTGCGCATGGCGGTCCAGTGCTTTGGAATCATCTGACGACAAAGGATTTTGTGACGTACGAGAATCGCGGCCCTGTGCTGTTCCCCGATTCCGATTTGGATTCGAGCGGAGCGTATTCTGGTTCTGCCTTTGTACGTGATGGCAAGATTCACTACTTCTATACCGGCAACGTCAAGCATTTTGACCGCGATGATTACGACTACGTGTTGACGGGCCGTGAGCAAAACCAGATTCATATGGTTGCCGAAAATCCCGACGAATTGGGCGAGAAGCGCATAGCTGTTGGGCCGGTCGATTACCCCGACGATATCGGTACGCACGTGCGCGACCCCAAGATCCTTGAACACGACGGTGTCTACTACATGGTTCTCGGCGCTCGTACGAAAGACGACCGTGGCTGCGTGCTTGTCTATACCTCGAGCGATCTAGAGGACTGGAGCTATGCGACGCGCATTGAGCTAGGCGAGAAGTTTGGTTTTATGTGGGAGTGCCCTGATCTGTTTGAGCTTGATGGCGAGCTTATTCTCGTCTGCTGTCCGCAGGGCGTGCCCGCCGATGGTTGGCGTTACCGCAATCCGCACCAGTGCGTGTGGTTCTCCATCGAGGCCGATTGGGAGGCGCCGAGCTTTAAGATCACCGGGCAGGGCATGCCCCCGATGGTCGATGCCGGCTTTGATTTCTACGCACCGCAGTCCTTTGAGGATGCTGCGGGTCGGCGTTTGATGATCGGGTGGTCGGGTTGCCCCGATGCGACGGCAAAAAGCCCGACGGTGGCACACGGGTGGCAGTGCGCGTTGACGGTGCCGAGAGAACTGAGCATGCGCGGCGGCAAGCTCTGCCAGCAACCGGCGCACGAGATTGAGAGAATGCGCGGTAATTGCGTTCGTGCTGTAGGCGGTGAAACCGTTGAGGAGCCGGGTCGCCTGTTTGATCTTGTGGTTTCCTGTGAGGGAGCCAAGATGGTCGAGCTCGAGATTCGCGAGGGTGTCTTTGTACGCTATACGGACGGGATGCTTGCCCTCGACATGGGTGACGAAGGCTATGGGCGCGACCAGAGGTCGATCGAGCTCAGCGAGCTTCGCGACCTGCGCGTGCTTTCGGACACTACGATGGTCGAGATTTTTGCCAACGGTGGCGAGGCAGCACTTACGAGCCGTACCTATTCGCCGGCGGTTCCGGCGATGGAGCTGCACGCCGAGGGTGCGGCGTCGATGGATTTCTACCGCCTCGCTCATTAACCGTGCATGGAGCACGATTGGACTTGTTGGGCGGAATGTGTCGCAGTTGCCGCGGCCAGCTACCGTTTATCGCGTATAGCGACCGTTTGCGGAATAAGTAACACTCCTTAATAAACCGTGTAGAATCTCAGATAAGCACGGAGTTTTCCAGGGAGACGCTGTCCTTTGTTGTGCGCAAGGGGCGGCGTCTCTTTGGCGCTTAGATGCCGTTGTGCAACAGCGCGGCGCGCATGTCATGTATTGAAAAGCCAATGTCGAGATGGGTCGTGATAAGAATGGGCAAGTATGTAATCGTGGTTGAGTCTGGGTCGGATGTGACGCCGGAGCTCTGCGAGCGCTACGGCATCGTGCGCGTGCCCATGCATGTCACGATTGGTGACGAGACCGTCGAGGACGGCTCGATCGATCCGCTCGAGATTTATTCGCGCTGCAACGAGTTTGGTGTGATGCCCAAGACCAGTGGCTGTTCGCCAGCGGATTTTGCGCACGTATATGACCGTATCCATGCCGAGCAGCCCGATGCGACCATTCTGCATCTTGCGTACTCCGAGGTTACGACCTGTTCGCATCAGTCCTCGAAGATTGCCGCCAAGGGTCGCGACTACGTGTTCTCCATGGACACGCGCTTTGTCTCGGTGGGCCAGTCGCTCGTTGTCGTCGAGACCGCCAAGTATATTGAGGCTCATCCCGATGCCACCGTTGACGAGATCTTTGCATTTACGAACTCCGTCATGGACCGCGTGTTGCTGGGTTTTGTTCCTACCGATCTTGCCTTTCTTAAGGCGGGCGGTCGCTTGTCCAACGTCGCATTCCTTGGCGCCCATCTGCTCAAGATTAAGCCCTGCATTGAGGTGACGGGCGGCAAGTTCGTGGCGACCAAGAAGTTCCGCGGCTCTATGCTCAAGTGCGCCCGCGCCTTTATTGACCACATGGTTGCGAAGGGCGAGATTGACTACTCGCACATTGGCCTGGCGTATTCGGTGGGCCTTTCCCAGGAGCTGCGCGACGACATGGAAGTCTATGCGCACGACCTGGGCTTTGAGGACGTTACCTGGACTCAGGTTGGCGGCGTCATCTCGAGCCATTGCGGCCCGACCGCCTTCGGTGCGGTGCTTACGCTTAAGGCGTAAAGGCCGCAGGCGAGCGTTCTCCAGCCTGACATCTCGACGTAGCCCCCAGCCATGGTGATGGGGGATAGATTAAAACGTGCCGTTCTAGTCCGAGACGTTTAAACGCAAGCGCATGGGCTAGAATGGCTCTGGCATTTTAATTGGTTGCATCCAAGGAGAGGCAAGGTAGCGGGAATGGCTGAGATGACGCTTGAGGGTGTGGACGCTCGTCCTGAGGATTCCGCATTTGCCTTAGGCCGCGTGCATTCAATCGAGACGATGGGAACGGTCGATGGACCCGGCATCCGCTTTGTGGTGTTTGTTCAGGGCTGTCCCATGCGCTGTGCGTATTGTCACAATCCCGATACCTGGTCGGTTAGCGGCGGTACCATGGTGACCGTCGAGCACCTGATGGACGAGTTCCAGAGTAACCATGAGTTTTACCGCAGCGGCGGAATTACGGTTTCGGGCGGCGAGCCGCTCCTACAGCCCGAGTTTTTGGCCGATCTGTTCCGTGCAATGCACAACAACCCCGATGGTCGTGTACATACCTGCCTAGATAGCTGTGGCTATGCATTTGACCCCAACCACCCCGAGAAGTTCGATGCCGTGCTCAACGAGACCGACATGGTACTGCTCGATATTAAGCATGCCGACCCGGTCGAGCATAAAAAGCTGACCGGTTGCGATCCCGCACGCATCTTGGCGTTTGGTGATGAGCTTTCACGTCGCAAGATCAAGGTCGTTATCCGCCACGTGGTGGTGCCGGGCATTACCGACACGGTGGAGGAGTGCGAGAAGCTCGGTCGTCTGATCGCTCCATGGCACAACGTGGTGGGCCTGGAAATGCTGCCGTATCACACGATGGGTGTCGTCAAGTACGAGCAACTGGGCATTCCCTATAAGCTCGAGGGCGTGCCCCAGATGGATACCGCGCGCATGCCCGAGCTGCGCAATGCCGTTATGGCCGGGATGAAAAAGCGCCGTGCGGAGCTCAGGTCGGCCATCGGCTAACGAGCCCGTCCCAAATTGACTACCTTTTAAGATGCACAACAAGGCGGGTTGGATTAGCGAGGACGGTTGCTATTCGACATGCGACGCGGGCCTGATCGACATAGACGACCATACGTACGTTATGAGCATCATGACGTCGATGTCGTGGAGCGACCACTCGAGCGAGGTTACGGCTGCGATTGCAAAGGCTCTGTTTGATACGCGAGCTGCGCTGGCTTAGCGTGTTCGTTTGGCGAGGTCAAACAAAATGCTGGTACCATACCTTGGTTGAGAATTTCGTATAGGTTTGGGGAATGGTATGGCTACCATCGCGATTATCGGTGCGCTCGAAAAAGAGATCATGCAGATTAAGGAAGAGTTGAGCGACGTTTGCGAGGCACGGGAGGCAGGCTTGACCGTTGTGAGCGGTGAGCTCGACGGCCTGACAGTTGTCGCCACAATTGCGGGCATGGGCACGGTGAACGCTGCCGCTGCAACACAGCACCTCATTAGCAAGTATGCTCCGCAAGCTGTTGTGTTTTCGGGCATTGCGGGCGGTTTGAACCCCAAGCTCCATATCGACGACGTGGTCATTGGCAAACGCCTGCGCTATCTGGATACCGATACCGCGCTTATCGCCGAGTCCGCACCGGGGCTCGAGGAGTTTGGCTCGACGCCCGCGCTGGTCGATATTGCCGTCGACGTGCTTACTGAGCGTGGGTTTGTTGACGCTTCGACAAATGCAGTCGCTTCGAACGAGGGCACCAAGCAGTTCCTGGTCGGCACGATTGCCACGGGTAACCGCTTTGTGACGGGCGCCACCATGCGCAACGACGCTATCGAGGCGACGCATGCCGATTGTGTCGGCATGGAGGGCGCGGCAATTGCCCATGTCGCAACCAAAAATGGTGTCGATTGCCTGGTGTTGCGCGCTATCAGCGATAATTGTGACGAGGCGTACGATGCAATTTGCGAGCGCGAGTTCGATCTGTTCGAGTACGCGCGTGTCGCAAGTGACATCACGCTCGATATCGTCCGCCGCATTGCCGCTGCGCAATAGCGCGTCTATTTGTAAGAACCTACGACCAAGGAGTGTCCATGGCCGATTCAATTAACTACCAGCTTGCCAAGTTCGTTGCCAGCTATGGCAAGGTTTCGCAGATTCCCGAGTCCACCTGCCCCGAGGTGAGCTTCGTCGGCCGCTCCAACGTGGGCAAGTCGTCGATCATGAACAAACTCTTTGGCCGCAAGAACCTCGTCAAGGTTTCGAGCACGCCGGGCAAGACGAGCAACATCAACTTCTTCGAGGCCGACGACGTGCACTTCGTCGACCTGCCGGGCTATGGTTTCGCCCGTCGTTCCAAGGCCGAGCGTGATCGTTGGGCAGAACTTATCGGCGACTTCTTCGACTCCGAGCGCAGCTTTAACTTGGTCGTCTCGCTGGTGGACATTCGTCACGACCCCAGCAAGCTCGACCACGACATGATCGACTACCTACAGGGCAACGAGTTCAACTTTATCGTCTGCCTCACCAAGGCCGACAAACTCAGCCGCACCCAGCAGGCCCGCCAAGCAGCAGCCATCAAAAAGCAGCTCAACGTCCCAGCCGAGAACGTGATCATCACAAGCTCCCAGACCGGTACCGGCATCGACGAACTCAAGCGCCGCATCGCCGAGGCCTGCCTCTAATCGAGCTACAACCCCTCAAAAGCTCTTATCTATATCACCTCAGTGATAGTTTTTTTAGGAGACCTAGGTATTCAATATGCGCTTATGAGTGAGCGCGCGTTCTCGGCGATCAGGTTCCGCGATTGGAAGCAGGCCTCGGGAGCTGAGTTTTATCCCAAGCGTTTTGAGCGAGAACAGAACGCGCGGCGCAAGTACTCGGACACAATTAATGGATTCGACTCTGAGGGCGTCTACATTAGGGATTTAATGGCAGGGAGGGTTGATTTAAATGATCCAAGAGTTAACGGATTGTGGGCCGAGTAGGACATACCCCGTCTACTACCTCGAGGATGCAATGAACAACCTCGGCGACTGCTTTGACTATGCCGTTAACGATTATGGAGCAGAAGGATCAGAAGTTGCTGAACTCTTTTGCCTGAGCGGCGTAGCTCGCGAGTTCGAACGCGGCAACGCATGGGTCGTATCGGGAAAATCGGGCGTTGAGCTGTTCGCGCTTATCGCTGAAAGGTCCGGCTATCAGAGCGGGTTTATACCGGATCGCACCTATCGTTTTGAGAAGACGCCAGAGTATTGGACAGGCTGGATACTGGCATATCTGCAGTGGCGTTTAGGGGAGTCTTTCGAAGACCTGCTGCATGTCGTTCCGTTTGACGCACTGCGCAGTCTGTACTATCCCTGGCACGAAGCCTCGGAGGAACGCGTGGCTCGCCTCGTCTGCGATATGGCGAAAAAAGCGTCCAGGCAAACCAAACTTGCGTTAGCAAGAAAGAAGCTTAAGAAAACCCAACAAGATCTAGCATACGAATCGGGTGTGTCACTCCGCTCAATCCAAATGTACGAGCAGCGCCAGAGAAACATCAATGAAGCTTCGGTAACAAGCGTAAGAGCCATAGCAAAAGCCCTCCACTGCAACATCGAAGATCTCCTAGAGCCAGTCTTCGAATACAAAGAAACCAGCGCCGCCTAAACCAATATATTGCCAAGGTTTGTATCTAGTAAGCGCTCCTTACCAGCAAGAGTCCCTACCAATAGATAGCGGCTTAAAGGGCCGAAATCGTATGAATGGCATTGCGACTTCCAAATGGGTGACTGCTGCTTGAAAAGCTATAGAAATAGGGGCCGATTTAACGGCTCCAAGCATCGCATAAATGGCATATACGTTTTATCAACTATTTCTTGTTTTTAACCCATTTGCAGATACGCCAAATAAGCACTCCGACGAGAATCCAAACGAGAGCGATCATAATGTCTGAGCGTGCAGGAATTGGGATCATTGAACTTCCTCAATTGATGTGAGTCTAGTTTGCATAGGTGTGGAGCGTGTTGCCTTCCATGGTCGCTTGCAACACGGCGATACCGGACGTCATCCCCATCGATTCATAGTTGAGTCGATATGTCGCCTGTTTCGAGTTCCATATAAAGGACTCGTTAGTTACCGTACAGCCGATAGTCGTATAGTTTTGTCCCCAAGCGCTGGTAATGAGCGAGTTCGCTATCTTGATCTTGAATTCGCGATAAATAAAAGGACTGTTGTAATAGATAGTCCAAGTTCCAGATGCGTTGTTGTAGTAACTGTCCCATATCAGGCTGGGTTCATTGGTTTTTTTAATTCCTATTACTGCAACGGTCCCATCCTTAAGCTTGATTTGATGAGACTGCTCGGGACCTTTCGTTAAATCAAAATCTTGGGTTGCGCCAGAAATTGCGACAGCATCGCTTTCTGCAGCATAAGCAGTCGAAGGGCTAAACGAGAAACATATCGGTAATATCAAAAGTATCGAGAGGAAAAACGAAGCTTTGAGTGTGCGTAACACTTTGACCACCTCCATACCGCGATGCTTAATTAACAATAGCATAGATAAACAGTTTAGAGTAAGTTGCATGTACGCAATGCAACTTGTACGGTTTTTGCCCGCAGGGAGATAGGCCTTGCAAACGACATGCGGCCTGAAATACGATGGCGCCTCCCCTGAAAACAATCCGCAGATCGAATTGCCCCGTCGCGCGAAGCGCACGACGGGGCAATTCATGATCGAGGACGTTTTCAGGGGAAGCCCCAAGGGGACCGGTGAGAGCAATGAGGCAGGGCGCTACAGGTACTCGATTTGAGCGCCTTCCGTGTCGCACGTCAGAATGTGCGTGTCACACTTGGGGAACTGTTCACGCAGTTTGACCTGCAGGAACTTTGCCACGATGGTGTCGTCGGTCACAGCCATGAGGGTCGAGCCGGAGCCGCTGATCCAGATGGTCTTGGCGCCTCCGTTAAGGCAGGTGTCGCGCACGGCGTTGTAGTCGGGGATGAGGCGGCGGCGATAGGGCTCCTGGATGCGGTCGTCGTTGGCGGCGGCAATCAGGTCAAGGTCACCAGTCTCCAGGCCGCGCGTCATGCCGGCGATGCGGCCCATTTGCCATACGGCGGTGGAGAGTGGAATCTCCTGCGGCACAACCTTGCGCGCCTCGCTGGTATGCACCTCGTAGGGCGGAATCACGGTAATAAAACGCAGGCGATCGCTCACCTCGTAGCGCAGGCACTGGGGGAGCGAATCGGTCGGCGTAAAGGAGCAGACGGCGCCGCCCAGGATGGCGGGGGCGACGTTATCGGGATGGCCCTCGACCTCGGTGGCGATGCGGACGAGCTCGGCGCGGTCGACGGTGTGGCCTGTCAGCGCGGCAGCAGCCATGATGCCGGCGACGACGCAGGTGGAGCTGGAACCCAGGCCGCGGGCGACGGGCACGTCGGTCTGAATGTCGATAGCAACGGGAAAAGCCGGCTCGCCCCAGGCGGCCAGAGCGTCGACAAAGCTCACATAGACCAGGTTATTCTCGTTTTGGAACTCTTCGGGGCAGCCCGTGATGGTGAGCTTGTCAGCGCGCTCGAAGGTGAAGTGCGAGTAGAGGCTGACGGCCATGCCGAGGGTGTCGTAGCCGATGCCTAGGTTGGCGCTGGTTGCTGGGACGGTGATTTTGATCATGCGGGTCCTCCTGGGCGGGTCTGGCCGTTTAGTTCGCTGCTCGGGCAGTCCTGGCTCACTCGGAAAGCACATTAAGTGCTTTCCGGCTCGTGCGGAACTCGCGACGAACTAAACGGCCAGACCCGCTCGCATGCTCGTCATCATCCCGAAAGCTAAATAAAAAGAAGGTGCGCCGGCTTTCGCCGGCGCTTAATAAGGGATCTAGTTGGTGCTCATTCGTTTTGCTGCGGACTCGACGTAGCTCGCCATCTCATCGACGTCGCAGACGTCTTCGAAGCGGACGGGCTTGGACTCGAGTTCGGCGAGCTGCGCCGGGGCAACCGTATTGGTTGCCTGCTCGAGCACGCGCATGGCCTCAAAGTCGTCCTCGGGAACGTCGAGCCCCAGGGCGTCGCAGCAGGCGCGCGGGAACTTGTAGGGGCTGGCGGTCGAAAGCAGCACGCGGGCCTTGGAGCCCTCGGCGGGAGCGACCTTTTCAAAGACGTGATAGCCGCAAGCGGTGTGCGGGTCGATCACGTAGCTGTTCGCGTCCCAGCAGCTCTTGATGGCAGCGCGGACCTCGTCCTCGCTGGCCCAGCCGCAGCCAAAGACGCTCTGAATCTTGACCAGCAGCTCGGCGGGCACCTCGTAGCGACCCGTCTGCGCCAGCTGCTCCATAAGGCCGGCAACGAGCTCGCAGTCGCCATCGGACAGGAAGTACAGCATGCGCTCCAGGTTGGAGCTGATGAGGATGTCCATCGACGGCGAGATGGTCGTGAAGAATGGGCGGTTGCGGTCGTAGACGCCGGTAGTCAGGAAGTCAGCGAGCACGTTGTTCTTGTCGCTCGCCACGACGAGCTTGGCGACGGGCAGACCCATGCGCTTGGCGTAGTAGCCGGCCAGGATATCGCCAAAGTTGCCGGTCGGTACGCAGAACTCCACGGCGTCGCCGGCCTCGATGGCGCCGGCGCGCAACAGCTGCGCATAGGCGGCAAAGTAGTAGACGACCTGCGGTACCAGACGGCCGACGTTGATGGAGTTGGCACTCGAAAGCACCGTGCCTGCGGCCTCCAGACGCTCGGCAAGCTCCTTATCGGCAAAGATGCGCTTAACGGCGCTCTGGGCGTCGTCAAAGTTGCCGCGGATGCCGCAGACGGCGACGTTGTCGCCCTCCTGCGTGGACATCTGCAGGTTCTGGACGCGGCTAACCTTGCCCTCGGGATAAAAGACGGTGATGCCCGTGCCCGGAGCGTCGGCAAAACCGGCGAGCGCGGCCTTGCCCGTGTCGCCCGACGTGGCGGTGACGATCATGATGCGCTCGGCGCCGCCGTCCTTGGCGGAAGTGCGGGCCATCAGACGGGGGAGCATCTGCAGGGCGACGTCCTTGAAGGCGCTTGTGGGGCCGCCAAAGAGCTCCATCACATAGGTCTGGGGGGCGTCAGCGCCCGGCGCAGCGTCGAGTTTGACGAGCGGCGTAACCTCTTCACTCGTGAACGTGCCGCGGTATGCCTCGTCGACACACGCCGAAATTTCTTCGGCCGTGTAATCATTCAGTAACATTCCCAACACATCTTGAGCGATTTCAAAGTACGATTTATCTGCAAGCGAGCTGATATCGACCTGCTGGGTGCCGAGCTCGTCCGAGACAAACAAACCCCCGTCGGGAGCGATGCCGGTGCGGATTGCCACCTTACTTGAGCACGATAAAGTGCGTCCTCGTGTACTATGATAAGTTCCCATATAACACTGCTCCTCGGATGCCTTGGACCCAATCGGTGAAACCATGGTATCAGAGCGCGCAAAACAGGTTTGCAGAGGCTTTTAGAAAGGTAACCTCAAGCCCATGATTAAGATTGCCAAGTTTGGCGGCTCGTCGGTCGCCGACGCCGAACACTTTAAGAAGATCAAGGCCATCGTCGATGCCGACCCTGCCCGCCGTTTTGTGGTGGTTTCCGCCTGCGGCCGCCGCTTTAAGGGCGACACCAAGGTGACCGACCTGCTCTACCTGGTTAACGCGCACGTTAAGTATCACGTGTCGTGCGAGGAACTGCTCGAGGACATTGGCCAGCGCTATTTTGATATCGCTGACGAGCTGGAGCTCACCTATCCCATCCGCGAGGAGTTCGCGGCCTTTGCCGAGCGCGCCCGCTCGGGCGGCTACTCTACCGAGGAGCTCGTGAGCCGCGGCGAGTATTTCACCGCTCGCCTGATGGCCGAGTACCTGGGCCTGCCGTTCTTGGACGCCGCGACGGTCGTTGCGTTCCATCACGACGGTACGCTCAACATGAATCGCACCTCCGAGCTGGTGCAGGAGTACGGTCAGCAGGGCGGCTTTGTTATGCCCGGCTTCTATGGCGCGACGCGTGAGGGCCAGATCAAGCTGCTCGACCGTGGCGGCGGCGATATCTCGGGCTCGATCTTGGCTAAGTGCCTGGGTGCCGACCTGTACGAGAACTGGACCGACGTCTCGGGCTTCTATTCTGCCGATCCGCGCATCGTGCCCGAGGCTCAGCCCATCGCCCGCGTTACCTACGAGGAGCTGCGCGAGCTTTCGTACATGGGCGCAAGCGTCCTGCACGAGGAGGCCGTGTTCCCTGTGCGTGAGGCGGGTATTCCGCTGGTCATCAAGAACACCAATGCGCCGCAGGACCCCGGCACCATCATTAGCGAGACGGCTGATGAGGGCGAGGCGGAGCCCATCATTACCGGCGTGACCGGCAAGCGCGGCTTTGTCGCCATCAACGTGGCCCGCGACCGCACCAAGCCGCGCGTCGGCTTTATGCGCCGCGCGCTTTCGGTCTTCGAGCGCTATGACGTTTCCGTTGAGCATATGCCCACCGGCGTCGACCGCTTTGGCGCCGTGGTACAGGAGCAGGATGTGCACGATTCGCTGTACTCACTCGTGGGTGACATCCAGCAGGAGGTCGAGCCGCTCGAGATCGAGGTTGTCGAGGGCTTGGCGCTCATCGCGACCGTCGGTCGTAACCTGCGCGGCCGCGCAGGTATCTCGGGCCACCTGTTTGGCATGCTCGGCCAGGCCGGCGTGAGCGTGCGCATGATTTCGCAGAGCTGTGACGAGATCAACATCATTATCGGTGTCGAGGAGAAGGACTTCGACCTGGCGATTCAGACCATTTACCGTGCCTTCTCCGATGAGAACGGCATTGTGAAGGTTTCCGACCTGGAGGCTCCCGCGCCGGTCGATCCCGCCCTGGCCGCGCTCAAAAAGTAGCGACTGTTCGGTAGATTTTTGGGTCATGTCTCAAAAAACTACGGCGGGGCGTTTCGTTTCGGTTTCGTTTCGACGGGGCGGGTTTCGTGCCCGCCCCGTTCTTGTATACACTGGCAACAATAATCGGCCTGCTCGGCGTGCGGGCAAAAGCCAAAACCTTTAAAGGGGGAAGCATGAAACAGTACACGGTTGCTATTTTGGGCGCGACGGGAGCCGTGGGTACCCAGATGCTCGAGTGCCTCAACGAGCAGGAGTTTCCGGTCGGTAAGCTCAAGCTGCTGGCGAGCGCGCGCTCTGCGGGCAAGACCGTTGAGTTCCGCGGCGAGCAAATCGTGATTGAGGAGGCTTGCCCCGAGGCCTTTGAGGGCTGCGATATTGTGCTCGGAGCCGCCGGCGACGATATCGCGAAGGAGCTGCTGCCCGAGGCCGTCAAGCGCGGCGCTGTCGTGGTCGACAACAGCCATGCCTTCCGCATGGATCCCGAGGTGCCGCTGGTCGTGCCCGAGATCAATGCCGACGATATCAAGTGGCATCACGGCCTTATCGCCAACCCCAACTGCGCGACCATTATCGGCCTGGTTCCCACCTGGCCGCTGCATCAGCTTGCCGGCGTAAAGCGCATGATCGTTTCGACGTACCAGGCGGCTTCGGGCGCTGGCGCTCCCGGTATGGCCGAGCTTGAGGCCCAGTTGGCCGCCCTGGGCCGTGGCGAGGAGATTCCCGAGCCGCGCGCTTTTGCCGCCCAGCTGGCGAGCAACCTGATTCCGCAGATTGGCGGCGTCAAGGAGGAGGGCTTTACCTCCGAGGAGATGAAACTGCAGAACGAGGGCCGCAAGATCATGCATCTGCCCGAGCTACGCGTGAACTGCACCTGCGTGCGCGTGCCCGTGCTGCGTTCGCACTCCGAGAGCATTACGCTCGAGTTTGAGCGCGACATTACGGTTGAGGAGGCCCGTGCTGCGCTGGCTGCCGCTCCGGGCGTGAAGCTGGTTGACGACATGAGCGCCGAGGATGCGCATGACCGCTTCCCCATGCCGATGGATACGTCCGACCAGGATCTGATCTGGGTCGGTCGCGTGCGCCGCGACATCTCGAACCCCGAGGCTGCGCGCGGTATTACCTTCTGGTGCTGCGGCGACCAAATCCGTAAGGGCGCGGCAACCAACGCCGTCCAGATCGCTAAGCTGCTCTGCGAGTAGTGTGACCTGTCCGGCGGGGGCCGGACTTAGCTTTCAGAACGTCCTCGACCATGTGTGGCGCCTTGTCCTGCTCCTTCGGAGCCGCGGACAAGGCGCCACACTGGTCTGCGGAGTGTTCTGAAAGCTAAGCCCGGCCCCCGCCTACGGTGACTTGGCTGCGCGGCCTGCGATGGTGCCGTTGTTGGTTGAGGCCGCTGGGCTGATGTGGGGGTACGTGGCCGTTGCGGGCCCTGGTCCCGGCGGCGGCCTCGGCGCTTTGCGCCTGCCGCCTTTGGGAACTGTGGGGCGCGGCCGGCAGCTGCGGCGCGTTGCGCCTGTTGCCTTGGGTGACTTTGGGGTCGATTGGGGTTGTCTGCACAATTCGCGGTATTATGTTGCGGAGTTTTGAAAGGAGCCGCTGGTGGTCACGACGACGTTTGCTTCGCCTTTGGGCGAAATCTTGCTTGCCGCTGATGGCCGCGGTCTGACGGGACTTTGGTTTGAGGGGCAGGAGCATTTTGGCTCCACGCTTCTCAAAGAAGATCCCGAACATGTTGAAGGTGCCGATGCGGTTTCTGGCGCCGGCGGTATGTCTTCGGTGAATCCGGCAAATGGCGCGGCTTCTTCGGTGCTTGAGCGTTCTTGGGCTTGGTTGAATGCGTATTTTGCGGGGCAGGAGCCTCGGTTTACGCCGCCGTTGCATATGATTGGCACGGCGTTTCAGCGTGAAGTTTGGTACGAGCTGCTTTCTATTCCGCGTGGCGAGGTCGCTACGTATGGCGAGATCGCCCAGCGTGTTGCGGCTCGACATCGTGTGCCGGGGAATGAGGCGCCCGTTGTGTCTCCCCGTGCCGTGGGGGCTGCGGTCGCGCGTAATCCCATTTCGATTATTGTGCCGTGCCATCGCGTGGTTGCCGCCGATGGTTCGCTCAACGGATATGCCGGTGGGCTCGACCGCAAGGAGTGGCTGCTGCGGCTTGAGGGCGCGTACGAGGAGTAACGCTCGAGCACTTTGCATGACGAAGGCGCCGCGAAGGGACGAGTCGCTGTCCTTTCGCGGCGCCTTTTGTATAACGGCAGGAAACCCCTATTGTTCTTGCAGGTCGTAGACGGTTGTGTTGCCGATGGTCTGGGCCGTGTAGTTTTGAGCGACCCATTCGGCGATCTCGCTTGCAGCGCTCGAGCCGCCCATCTGCGTACCGCCCATACCGCCACCCATGCCGCCGCTTGCGATGTAGTAGCGGATGAGGCCTTGGGCAACGTAGGCCTTGAACTCATCGAGTGTAGGCGCGGGATCCGATCCGTTAAAGCCGCCGATGGCCATGACGGGAAGCTCGCTTGCCAGCTGGTAGCTTGCGGCGTTTTGCGAGCCCGTGGTCGCCGCCGCCCAGCGGTAACCGCTGGCATTTTGTGTGAGCAGCTCGACCAGGCTATCGTTGGCGGACGTGCCGCCGAGCAGGCCGGACCCGCCGTCAGGCGTAGCCCCGTTGCCGCCGGGACTGCCACCGCCAGGGCCACCGCCCATGCTGCCACCGGGTCCTGCCGTGACGATCGAGCCAGCGTGCCCGGTCGAAATCGTGCAGGCGGTCCAAACAATCGGCCCAGCTAAGAGGGCAACGATGCCGATCGTCGCAACGCCGCGGGCGCCGTGTTTCAGAGTCAAAGGCCATGTCGTAGGCAGGCAATCCTGCATCCAAAAGCCGATGATGCAGAGTGCAAGTCCTGCCACCACGCCAATCACGCCGATGCAGACGCCCAGCCAGACAAAGCTGCCGGAGCGTAATATCAGCGCCATATCCCAGGCGCTCGTTATGGCGATCAAAAGTCCCGCGACACCCGGCATCCAGGGGCGGTCGCGCAGTGCAAGCAGGCTGGCGCCACATATGGCGACAAGCGCGGCAATGGCGGGCGAGAGCGCTACGGTGTAGTAGGCATGGAAGATGCCGGCCATAAAACTAAAGACGAGCCAGGTCACGACAAGCCAGGCGCCAAAGATGACAATCTGTGCGCGGCGGATGCGCTTGGCGGTGTTCAGATCAACCTCACAATCACGTTTTCCCAGATAAAATCTACCAAAATAAACCTGTCCCTTTTTGGCGGGCGTGGCGGCGATAAGGCCGAGAATGATGGCGGCGAAGGCTATGGGGGCGAGCCAGGTGATCTGGTCGCCAAAGTCGCTCGTCCACAGACGGAACAGGCCAGTTTCGCCCCACATGCCGCCCTGGCTGGTGCCATTGAGCGCCTCGGACGCTCCGGGGATGACCGAACCGGTTTCGTTGCCGGTCAGGCGCCCCAGGCCGTTGTAGCTAAAGGTAAGTTCGATAAACGAGTCGGTTTGCGATCCGCCAAAGTAGGGGCGCGAGCCGCTCGGCACCAGCACGGTGAGCGCTACCCACCAACCAGCACCGACAACCATGGCGCCGAGTGCCACGACAGCGTCGAGCAGGCGGCGCGGCCACGGTGTGGGCGAAAGCAGCAACATGGCCAGACCAAAGCCAGGGAGCACCAAAAGCACTTGGAACTGTTTGGTCAAAAAGCCTAAGCCGATCAACAGCCCGGCCACGGCGTACCAACGGGTGCGTACGCGGTTGCTATGGCGGTCCGCCGGCAGCTCGAGCCCACGCAGTACGCAGGCGGCGGCGCTTAGCATAAGCAAGATGAGCAGGGCGTCGGGATTGTTAAAGCGAAACATGAGGGCCGCGACGGGCGTGGTGATAAACACGATGCCTGCCACGATGCCCGCGGCGTTGCCCCACACGCGGCGCACAGTGGCATACAGCAGATACGTGCATGCCACGCCCATGAGCGCCTGCGGCAGCAGAATCGCAAACGAGCTCAAGCCCAGCAGGCGCACCGAAAGCGCCATGAGCCAGATGGATGCGGGCGGCTTATCGACGGTGATGGCGTTGCCGGCATCCAGGCTGCCCCACAGGAAAGCCTCCCAGTTCTTGGAGCCCGCCTGCGCCGCGGCGCTGTAAAACTCGTTGGCGTAGCCCGAGGCGGTCAGGTTCCAAAAGAAGACGAATGTGGCTGCAAGCATGAGCAGTGCAACGGCGATCCAGTCGATCGGGCCGCGGGCGGGGGCGAGCGATGGAGTCGAGGACGCGCACAGCTCGCGGCGAAGCGAGCGCGCTCCTTGTGATGCTTTCGCCGATCGGCGAAGGGTATCAAAGCTCATCAGGCATCCGCCGCCTGCTTGAGGGGATAACGATACGCGCTTGTCGGCGTAGCGCCTGTCTGCCCCTCGCTCGCTTTGAGTCGCTTCATGCCGGCAAGGTCCTTGCGCACCGTGTCGACGATATGCACGGTCGTACCAGGGTCCTCTTTCCAGCGCACGGCAAACTCGCACGATGCAATGCCCATGCGTTCTGCCAGGACCAGAAGCTCGGTATCGAAGAACCATTCGTTGTCCTGGATGAGCGGCAGCAGTGTGTCCGCAGCTTCGGCAGAAATCGCCTTAAACCCGCACTGTGCATCGTGAAAATGCACGCCCAGATAGCTCTGCAGCATGCGGTTATACGAGCGCGAGATAAGCTCGCGTTTGACGCGGCGTTCCACACGCGACGCCGGCAGCAGGCGTGAGCCAAAGCAAATGTCGGCGCGTCCGTCCAGAATGGGGCCGACAAGTTCGGGAATCTGCCGAATATCGGTGGAAAGGTCGACATCCATATAGGCGCGCACGCGGGCCTTGGACGTGCTCCATGCAATTTTGAGCGCGCGACCGCGACCCTTTTGGGGAATGCGGATGGCGCGGAGCGTAAAGGGAAACTTACAGGCGAGGATGCGAGCGAGCTCCCAAGTCTTGTCGCTGCTGGCGTTGTCGGCAATCACAATCTGCCAGGTAAACGACTTGGCATGAAGCGAAATCTCGCGCAGCTGATCCATCAGCAGCATGATTGAGGAGCCGAGTTCGGCCTGCTCGTTAAAGACGGGGATGACAAAATCGCAGTCGACTTCGCGCGGCTCGCCGCAGGTGAGGATGGATGAAGGGGAGGGCGTGCTTTGAGCTGCTCGCTCCGTCGCTGCCTTGGTTTGTGGTTGAGCGGTTGCGGGCGCGGGGCGGTTTTGCGTGGTCGCAGGTACGGTGCGGGCGTCCTGCGCGATGATGTCGGGCTTGGTCATGATCGTGCCTTTCTGTATGAGCGTACGAACGGCTAGGCTGAAAGGGAAGTCTGCGAGGTGTCGGCGTCGGCACTCGTGTCCGCAGGCGCATCGCCCGGGGCGTCGGTTGAGCTGCCATCGGTCGAGCCATCGACAGAACCGCTCGCGTCGGGTGTGCCCGTGGGCGCCTGCCCACTCGGAGCGCTACCATCCGAGGCGCCATCGCCGCTGCTATTTGTAACGCCATCCGCGCTCGGTGCCCCGCCGCCCTGCATGCCGCCCTGGCCGCCACCCATGCCACCCTGCGCGGCCTGGGCCGTTCCGCCGGTCGCGGCGCTCATGATGGCGCCGCCTGCAAGCCCACCAGCGAGGCCACAAACGGCGGCGAGCGTTGCAACCAGCAGCAGGTTGGCGGCGCGACCGGGCTGCTTACCGTCGCGTTCCTTTGCCGGAGCCCCCTGCTGCGGGGCGGGCTCAACGACATATGCTCCGGCATCGGGTTCGGACACCGGTGAGTTGACGGGCGCGGAATGCTCCCCAGCGGGCTCACCCGCATAGAGCGGGTTGACGACTGTGGCGCCGCCGCCTCTCGCATGCTGGCGCGCTGCGGCGGACTCGGCGGTCTCATTGTCGATGGCCCCGTTGGTATTGCTGTCGAACAAGTTGTCCATAATGTGCTCCAATCGCATGGGTGCGGGGCCGTCTATACGTGCGGTCCCGTCATCAAAGGGGACGGCATGGTCTCGGCATGCCGTCGCGAGGCGGTATGGCTGTCCTCGCGACGAAGCTGTTCTACCGCGGCCGGCATGCGTCCAAGCCCTCGGTATCTGGGCCTTAAGTTTGGCTAAGCCATATCCTGCGTATTTAAAAACGCGCAGGTCGAGCAGCTAAGGCTGCGCTAAGGCGACTGGCAGTGCGTTATCATCGGCAGTATCGAAATCTGTATAGCCGCTCGCCAAAGGAGCAACTATGAAGCTGATGCTTGCCGAGGACGAACCTGGTCTCTCCCGCGCCCTCACCGCGATTCTTCAACATAGCGACTACGAGGTCGACACCGCCCTCGACGGTCTGACGGCGCTCGAGTATCTGCTCGCCAACGACTATGACGCCGCAATCCTGGACATCATGATGCCCGGCATGGACGGTATCGAGGTTCTCAAGCGTACGCGCGCCGCCGGTAAGCGACTGCCCATCATCATGCTTACGGCCAAAAGCGAGGTGTCCGATAAAGTCGAGGGCCTGGACGCCGGCGCCAACGACTATCTGACCAAGCCATTTGCCGCCAAGGAGCTGCTCGCGCGCATTCGCGCCATGACGCGCGCTGCCACGGCGATTGACGCTACGACGCTCAGCGTGGGCAACGTGCGCCTTGACACGGCGGCGTGCACGCTCGTTGGCCCCGAATGCGAGGAGCACCTGGCCAATCGTGAGTTTCAGCTTATGGAGCTCTTTATGCGCAACGCCGGCACGCGCATGCCCACCGAGCGTCTGATGCTCGAGGTTTGGGGTGAGGACGCACCCGAGGGCGCCAACGTGGTGTGGGTCTATATCTCGTACCTGCGCAAAAAGCTGACGGCGCTTGGTGCCAACGTGGCCATCCGAGCGTCGCGTAATCAGGGATATTCGCTTGAGGTTGTCGAGGAAAGCGAGCAGGCGTGAGCGTACGCACGTGGTGCAAGCGCATGATGGAGCGGTTTCACGCCGCCTCGAGTAGTACGGGGCGGGCAAATTCTGTTGACGCGTTGGGCCGCCGCCTGCGTCGAAAGTTTATCCTCGTTGCCATGGGCGCCGTAACTGTGGTGCTCACGCTCATCATCGCCGGCATCAACATCGTCAATTATTCGCATGTCTGCAAGATGGCCGACACTCGCCTGGACTATATTCTGGCGGGCAAGGACGGTATCGATTGGAGGGACGAGCCTAAAGACGATCCCGCTAATGGCAAGGATGCCGGCGATGGCCAAGCGGGCGTTCGCATCGGGCACTTCGAAGGCATGACGGCGGAGTCTCCCTTCGACACGCGCTACTTTACGGTGACGATTGACGCCGGACGGGTTGTCGATGTCAATACGGCCCGTATTGCCGCGGTGGGTGCCAAGCGCGCCGCCAGTATTGCCGCAAAGTTGCATTCCAAGGGTTGGGTCTCGGGTTTTTCTGGCAATTATCGCTATACGACTGACGTTCAAGGCGATGAGACCACCTATGTGTTCGTGGACTGCTCGCGCGAGCTTGCAAGCTTTCATTCGTTTTTGAGCGCGAGCGTGGCAATCAGCTGCATTGGCTGGCTGGCGGTGTTGGCAATTGTAGCAGGCGCCTCGGGCGCGGTGATTCGACCGATGGTCGAGAGCTACAGCAAGCAAAAGCGCTTCATTACCGACGCGAGTCACGAGATCAAGACGCCGCTAGCTGTGATCGACGCCGCTAACGAGGTGCAGGAAATCGAGAGCGGCGAGAGCGAGTGGACGCAGAGCATTCGCGAACAGGTTGCACGGTTGACGGCGCTTACGGAGCGTCTGGTGTTTTTGGCTCGCATGGACGAGGGCTCGGCGGGCTTTACCATGACATCGATCGATCTTTCGGAGGCGGTGGACAAGGCGGCGGCGCCGTTTGAATCGGTGGCGGTTTCGCGCGGCAAGCGTCTGTCGACGTCGATCGCGAGCGGTGTGCGGGCTCATGCCGATGCCGCGGCAGTGGCGCAGGTTGTTGAGCTGCTGCTGGACAACGCCACGCGCTATGCGAGCGAGGGCAGCGTGATTGAGCTAAGCCTGCGTGCAGCCTCGCGCGGTCAGGGTAAGGGGGCCGCCGAACTTGTCGTATCGAACGCCGTGGATGAGCTGCCCGAAGGCGACCTGGACCGATTGTTCGACCGCTTCTATCGTGCGGACGTGTCGCGCAGCTCCAAGACGGGCGGCTCGGGCGTGGGCCTATCCGTGGTGCGAGCCATTGCCGAGGCCCATGGTGGGAGCGCTTCTGTCTGCGGCCACGGCAACCAGATCACCTTCACCGTCCGCTTCTAAAACCTGCCAAAAAGGGACAAGTTTATTTTGGCAGGTTTTATCTGGGGAAACGCCGGCGGGGAAGGCTGTGGGCTGAGGGTACGTCCCGGCGTGACGCTGCGGAGTGGGACGTACTTTCCTCTTGGGGCGTCTAGTGGAAACTGTATCCCAGTTTGAGGCTTCAGAACGGGACGCAGTTTCCCCTAGGGGATATAAGATGCGGCGGGCCGCGTCAAGATAATTGCTTGACAGCCTAGGAGGCGGCTGGTTGGCTGGCTTAAAACCTAGCGCGTGAAATGACGCTCCACGCTATTCAGCGCGCTTGATAGGATGACGAACCACAGTCTTAAGTTTCTCCGGCGCACACCTGCGTGGATCGGAGAGATAGATTTCGTGATGGAAACGGGTGTCTGAGAAGTCGGGGACATAGCCCTGCTCGGTCGTGTATTCATGCATAGCGTTTACGGTCGCCGGCTCGCTGTCATAAGGTCCGGTATGCATACATTGAACGCAGAGACCCTCGTCAACTTTAAGCAGCTCGACGGCAGAAAAGTCCAGTTTCTTTTTGGTCGTGGCTTCCGCGACTGCCCAGCCAAAGTCATCTCGGGTGACGAAATCGGGCAGGCGGATGCACGAGATAAAGTTGAAATCGTCCTTGCGTACATAATCGATGTCGCCGCTCGGGGAGTCTTGCCACCAGAAACCCTCGAGCGGCGGTACCACAAAGTCGAAATAGCCCTCGATATTCCTTGAGCCTTTCTTCGACATCTTGACGGTATAGGCGATGCCGTAAAGTAGCGGCAGGGCGTTTTGATACTCGCCACCTTTGGTATTTGGGTCGCCCTTTCCGCGAACGGCAACGTAGCTCATAGGCGGGACAGTTATGATACTCGGCTTGCTTGCAGGTCTGTAGAGCTCCTTGCATTCCTTCTTAAAGTCGAACGCCATGTTGGCCGCCTTTCTGCGTATTGGCCTGCTTAGATAGCTGAATCATATCATAGAAACGAACAGCTGTTCGAATGATTTGGCTGACAGATTGAGATGCGTGCGTTGTGTTTGGCGGTCGGCCTGACCCCGTCGATGATTTCTCTGCCTTCCCGGCGCCTCATCTATGGTTGCCGTTTCCCCATATAAAACCTGCCAAAATAAACCTGTCCCTTTTTGGTCGGTGCGAAATGGGTAATACTAAAGAGTTATCCGACCAGATGGGAACCGATCGATGGCTTATATCGAATTCAAAGACGTCATCAAAGCATACGGTGAGGGCGACGCTCGCATCCACGCGCTCGACGGCGCGAGCTTTACGGTCGAGCGCGGTGAGCTCGCCATTATCTTGGGCGCTTCGGGCGCCGGTAAAACGACGGCGCTCAACATTCTGGGCGGCATGGATACGGCGACCTCCGGCACCGTGACGGTGGACGGGCGCGACGTGAGCTCCGCCAACGAGGCGCAGCTCGTGGAATACCGCCGCGCCGACGTCGGCTTTGTCTTCCAGTTCTACAATCTGGTCCCCAACCTGACGGCGCTTGAAAATGTTGAGCTTGCGGCACAGATTTGCCCCGATTCGCTCGATGCCGAACAGACGCTTCGCCAGGTTGGCCTGGGCGAGCGCCTGGGCAACTTTCCGGCACAGCTTTCTGGCGGCGAGCAACAGCGCGTGTCCATCGCCCGCGCACTGGCAAAGAACCCCAAGCTGCTCCTGTGCGACGAGCCAACGGGCGCACTCGACTACAAAACCGGTAAGCAGATTTTGCAGTTGCTGCAGGATACCTGCCGCAAGCAGGGCATTACGGTCATCATCATCACGCACAACTCCGCGCTCGCACCCATGGCCGATCGTCTGATCCGCTTTAAGAGCGGTCGCGTGGAGAGCGAGACGGTTCAGCAAAACCCTGTGTCCATTGAGACGATCGAGTGGTAGCGCCCATGGACCAGGACCGCCAAAACAGCCAACGCCGCGACGCGCAGAACACGGAGCGCGAGCAGGATTTTACGACCTACCGCACTGCCCAAAGCTCAAACGATATGGTGCCGACGGTTTTTCGCCGTGGCATCTACCGCACAATCCGAGGCAGTCTTAAGCGCTTCTTGTCAATCGTGGTCATCACCGCGCTTGGCGTGAGCGTGATGTGCGGCCTTAAGGCGGGTTGCGAGGACCTGTGTGATTCGGTTGATGCCTACTTCGACCAGCAAAATGTCTATGACATTAACGTGCAGTCGACCTATGGCCTGACTGACGATGATCTCGACGCCATACAAGAGGTCGATGGCGTCGAAACGGCCGAGGGCATCTACACCGAGACCGCCTACACCGCCGTGGGTACAACGCGCGAGCGCGTGGTCGTGCAGAGTCTCTCCAAGGAGAACATCGATCAGCCGGTGCTCGTGAACGGCGATTTGCCCGAGAGCGCCGATGAAGTCGCGGTGACTTCGAAGTTCCTGAAGGCATCGGGCAAGAAAATCGGCGATACGGTGAGTTTTGCCGCCAATGACGCGAGCTCGTCCAATCAAAGCGCCAAGGACCAGTTTGCCGCGGGCGATTACACCATTACGGCTGAGGTCCTCGACCCCACTGATGTAAGTTCTGACTCGACAGTCAACGCCTTTCGCGCTGCTTCGGCGGCGGACTATAAGTTCTATGTGAGCGAGGACGCCGCGACATCTTCTTCCTACTCCGCGGTCCACGTGATCGTCGAGGGAGCCAAGAGCCTCAACTCCTATTCGGATTCCTACGCGGCAAAGATCAATGAGGTCAAAGGCAATATCGAGAAGATCCGCGAGGAGCGTGAGAAGGCGCGCGCCCAGGAGCTGACGGTCGACACGCCGGCGAGCTTAGACGCGGCTGAGCGTCAGGCGAATATGCTCTTTGGGATTGAGCAGGACAACATCAATCGCATGGCCGAGGGCAGCGACGAGCGTGCGCAGGCGCAAGCCGACCTGGATCAGCGTCGCGCCGCCGCCGATCAACAGTTTGCCGATGCCCGCGCCGAGCTTTCCGATCTGGGCGAATGCACCTGGTACATCCAGGACCGCGGCAACATCGCAAGCTACTCGAGCGTCGAGAGCGACAGCTCGTCAATTGAGGCCATCGCCACGGTGTTCCCGTTCATCTTCTTTATCGTCGCCGTGCTCATCAGCCTTACCACCGCCACGCGTATGGTCGAGGAGGAGCGCACGCTCATCGGCCTGTATAAGGCACTCGGTTATTCGCGCGGACGCATCCTGTCCAAATACGTGGACTATGCGCTGTGGGCTTGTCTGATCGGCGGCGTGCTCGGCAATATCATCGGCTTTGTGGGCCTGCCGCTGTTCTTGTTTACGGTGTTCGACGACATGTATTCGCTGCCCCAGATGCTGCTTTCGTACGACATCGTGTCGTCGATTGTGTCGGTGGCGCTGTTTGCCGTGGGCGTGGTGGGCGCCACGATTATCGCCTGCCGCCACGAGATGGTCGAGACCCCTGCCTCGCTCATGCGCCCCAAGGCCCCGCGTGCCGGCTCGCGCATCTTGCTTGAGCGCATCGGCTTTATTTGGCGACGTATGGGCTTTTTGAACAAGGTCGCTGCACGCAACCTATTCCGCTATAAAAAGCGCGCTTTTATGACCATCTTTGGCATCGCGGGTTGCACCGCGCTTGTGATCTGCGGTATGGGTATTCGCGACACGTCGGTCGCGCTTTCGCCCAAGCAGTACGGCCACATCACACGCTACGATCTGCTGGCGGTCGCCAATCCCGACGATTTTTCGCAGACGTGCGCGGCATTGGATGAGCGCAGCGCGGCAAATGATTCCAACGTGACCGTGACCTCGACCCTGCCGATCATGACTGACAACGTTACCTTTACGTTTGGCGGCAAGAGCGAGACCGTGCAGCTCATCGTGGTGCCCGATGACCGCACGGGTGACTTGGGCGATTACGTGCGCCTGGAGGATGAGTCCAAAGAACCGCTCGCCCTGCGTGACGGGGACGTGTATTTAAGCAAGAGCTCGCAGCTGGTGCTGGGGATTCAGCCGGGCGATACGGCGCACGTCCAGGATTCGTCACTCAACGTCGCTAAGGTCAAGGTTAGCGACATCTCGCTCAACTATCTGGGCAATACGCTTTATATGACGCAGGGCACCTATGAGCGCGCGTTCGGTCGAAGCGTGCGCCTTAACGGCGTCTTTGTGCTGCTTAAGGGCTCATCTTCTGACCAGATTGCGTTTAGCAAGAAGATTAAGAGCGACGGTTGGCTCACCATCTCGAGCACGGCCGAACATTGGCAGAACTACGAGGCGAACTTTACGATTATCAATTCTGTCGTGGTGCTCGTGACCTTTATGGCGGCGTGCCTGTCGTTTGTGGTGGTGTTTACGCTGTCCAACACCAACATTTCGGAGCGCGAGCGCGAGCTGGCGACCATTAAGGTGCTGGGCTTCCGCCGTGGCGAGGTGCACCACTACGTCAACAAGGAGACGTTGATCCTCACGGCAATTGGCGCCGCGCTGGGCGTGCCGCTGGGTGGCCTGCTTGCCGAGAGCTTTACGTACATCCTGCAGATGCCGTCGCTGTACTTTGACGTCGAAGTCGAGCCGCTGAGCTACGTGCTTGCCGTGGTGCTTTCCTTCGGCTTTACGATCATCGTCAACCTCGCCACCAACCGAACGCTCAACAAGATCGACATGGTCGGCGCCCTCAAGAGTGCTGAGTAACCTGCCAAAAAGGGACAGGTTTATTTTGGCAGGTTTTATCCGGGCAAACGCTGGACAACCATTAGGTGGCCCGGCGTTTGCCTCGTTTTGCTGGGGATGTTTGTCGCTTAGTGCTCTTACTGTTCAATCCAGTGTTGCGCATAGCTCTTAATGTCCTCGGTAAAACCGTCAAGGTCGTCAAGGGTGATAACGCTGTCGATAAGCAAATTGGCTATCTCGCGGTGCATTGTGCTGCGGCGAATGTCGTTTGCAATTACGCCTGAGGACAGCTTGTCTCTATTGAGGCGCTCTTCTAGTGCCCAAAATCTACTGGACGCTTCACTGTCGCCGTTCAGCATCTCAACGTACTGGCCGATGAGCTTTTCCATATAACGTTCTTGCCATTGAGGAAGCATTTTCTTAAACAGCTTCCAGTCGCTTTCGGTTACGTCGCGCATATGTCCTCCGCTCGTCAAACGGGCTTTCCGTTTGCCTTTCATTCTATTTGGTTTTCGCTCGCAAGCGTTGATGAGAGGCTCTCTTTAGCCTTCGAGATTGGGCTTGAATGGGTCGTATGTCACAAAACGGGCCTATCTACTACGTTTAATTGGATACCCTCAACCATGCCGGGAAAACAAAAATAAAACCGCAGGTAGAAGGCCTGCCGATTTTCGAAAAAGGCGGTCATGGTTGGCCCCATCGAGTTAAACGTAGTAGATAACCCCTTTTCGTGGCGGACCATCAAACGAACGCCGACACTTGTGCTGTAGCCGCTCCGATCATTCGTAAGTTGCGGTGGAATAGTTCCTAAATTCGACTATTCAAGGCTAAAACCGGAACTATATCACCGCAACTTAGGAGGGATGGGCGGGGAGTACTAGTTGGGTGCTGCTGTCGGGCTGGGATGGTTTAGGCTCGCTTGCGATGCTTCCATTGTTTACGGCACCAACGCATGAGTGCTTTTACGACCGGGATGGTGATGAGGATTACCCAGGCGGGATGGGGCTGCCCCAGGCAGAGCCACATGTAGAGGAACCATGTCTCGGCACTAACTGAATAGACGACATCGATCAGCTTAGATAAGTGGCGTTGGTCGATAAAGTCGCCAAGCGCGTAATAGACGGGAATCAGAAAGACGAGGAAGAGTCCCGTAGCCCATGTGCCGTAGACAATGCCGAGCACCAGATAGGCGAGGGCGACAAGCGCGGGGAAGGGGAATTTGTTCCATGTACGTCCGACCTTGGTGCGGAAATGCTTGCCATGATGGTCGAGCTTGCCGTGTGCTTCCTTCCAGCTGGAAAACGTCTCGCCGTCGATGGTGACGGTGCCGTCGTCATTGGTATACACGCTATGTCCATCGTCCTCAAGCGTATCGATATACAATCCGCCTGGCCCCACATGGACCTCTTCACCCTTGCGCTTGTTAGCCACGTGGATGCCACTCCAGCCAACATGAACCTCATCGCCCTTGTTGGGATCAATAACGTGGATGCCGCGCGCGAGGGAAATATCGACAAGTGGCTTGTCGCCGCAATCGGCGTTCTCGGCAGAATCCTCGGCCTCGCCAGCCACATCCGCCGTCTCGGTGCCGGCGCTACCGTCCTCCAGGTCGTCGGCATTGTTGGCCGCCTCCCCATACAACAGCTCATCCAGCGACACGCCATACAGCGCGGCGAGCGCAATAAGGTTATCAGTATCGGGCGAGGATTCGCTGCGCTCCCAGTTACTGACAGCCTGACGACTCACACCCAGCTGGGCGGCAAGGGCCTCCTGAGAAAGCCCGGCAGCCTTGCGGCGATCAACGAGCCGCTGTGCCATCGCAAGATCCATGGCAGTTCCTTTCATGTGGTGACCGTAATCGAATGAGCCGAGTATGCCGAGAACAACCGGTAGCGACCACCATTTCTAGTTAGAATCTGCCCCAACCCTACCGCAACTATCGGTAGCAACCCCTAACGACCAGCCATTTCAGGAAAAATGTCAGTGCAAGTAGCAGCCAAGGGCCCCACTCAGTAAGTTGCGGTGGAATAGTTCCTAGATACAGCCATTTCCGGGCTAAGCAGGAACTATTCCACCGCAACTTAATTTCAGACCAGACACCCGCAGCAAGAAGACGAATAGCCTCGGCGAGTTTGTAAACGCAGGGCCCTCCGACCCCGCCCGACGATTTCGATTGGCGACCTTTGACGGAGTCAAGGGAGGAGCCAAATCGAAATACGTCGGGCGGGGTCGGAGGGCCCGATGAGAGCAGTTCCAGCCGAGGCTATTCGTCGCCGAAGCTGATGCCCAACGCCTTGGCCTCGCGCACCAGATCGCTCTGGGGGTCGACAAACTTGAGCTTGCCGGCGACCTCCTCGAGCGGCATGTGGCACATCTTGCCGTCACGCAGGGCAATCATGTAGCCAAACTCGCCGCGCAGGCAGCCGAGCGCCGCCTCGACGCCGCACTGGGTCGCAAAGATGCGGTCCTGAGCGTCGGGCTGGCCGCCGCGCTGCGTGTGACCGGGGATGGCGACGCGGGTCTCGCGACCGGTCTTGGCCTCAATCTCCTTGGCGATGTCGTAGACGATCGACGGGCTCGTGCGCTCGGCAAGCTTCTTCTTGTACTCCTTCTTGGACAGCGCCGCGTCCTCCTTGGAGATGGCACCCTCGGCGACGGCCACGATGGTAAAACGGCTGCCGGTCTCCATGCGATGCTCGATGGTCTTGATGACGTTGTCCATGTCGTAGGGGATCTCGGGAATCAGGATGACGTCCGCGCCGCCCGCGACGCCGGCATACAGCGGAATCCAGCCGACCTTGTGGCCCATGATCTCGATGACAAACACGCGGCCGTGACTCGAGGCAGTGGTGTGGATGTCGTCGATGCACTTGGTGGCGACGTCGATGGCGCTCGTAAAGCCAAACGTCAACTCGGTGCCCCAGGTGTCGTTATCGATGGTCTTGGGCAGGGCGATAACGTTGAGGCCCTCTTCGCGCAGACGGTTGGCGGTCTTGGTGGAGCCGTTGCCGCCCAGCATAAACAGACAGTCGAGCTGTAGCTTGTGATAGGTGTGGACCATTGCCGGCACTTTCTCGACGCCGTCGGCCTCGGGAATATCCAGGCGCTTGAACGGCGTGCGGCTCGTGCCAAGGATGGTGCCGCCGCGGGTGAGGATGCCGCTAAAATCGGCGGGCGTCATGACGCGGAACCTGCTGTAGATAAGGCCCTGGTAGCCGTCCTCAAAACCATAGATCTCGATAGGTTCTTCGCTATTGGTCATAAGCGTTTTGACAATGCCGCGCATGGTGGCATTGAGCGCTTGGCAGTCGCCGCCACTGGTAAGAAGACCGATCCTAAGCATGATGAATCCTTCCGGGCAAGTTATAACATGCGCATAAGTTTACCCCCGTACACTGTTGATACGGGGGTAAAACGTGTTAGCTCAAGCGTATAGAAATGTAAACAACGTCAGGCGAGCGTAAGGTCGACGGGTCTGGCTCCTTACAGTGCGAAGGCGTCGACGTCGCCCCAGTGGCGGCGCAGCGTAATAGCGGCGGCGGGTTCGGTATTGTCAAAGACGACCGACCATTGCGTATTGCTGGTGATGTCTTCCGGATTGGGCTCTTGCGCTGCGGCGCGCAGGGCTTCCCAGGCAATCGTTTCGTCCTGGGCACCGACATGGGCGTCAAGGACATCGGCGATTGCGACGGCGCGCTCTTTACCATGGCCCAGCTCGCCATTCTTTTGGTTGGGCAGCACTTCGTCGCCATAGCAGGCGTAGAAGTTCGTAACCTGGCGTACAGGAGTCGCTTTGAAAGCGCGGTCCGGATCGCGCGGATTCCACTCTGCTACGCGCGCGTCACCGGCGGCGTCGTTGATAAAGAAGTGGTAATCGCGTCCGGCCATGGCGTGCATGTCGTAGGCGGAAAGCAGGTCGACAGCTTCTTGCGTGGTGGCGGCACTGTCGAGCACCAGACGGATGGCGAGCGAGGTATTGATGACGGGGCGTTGCGTGTCCTGGTCACAGGGCTTGGAATCCAGAGTGAGTACGGCAATGGACACGCCGCATTCGTTAACACCGTCGAGCTGGGCAAACGGGCCCATGAGTGCGGCGGCGCGTCCGCCGGCGGAGCCAAGCGGAGTGTTATCGCCTAGGTTGTTAAGGGCGGCAAACCCGATGGAGGCATAGCCGCCGCGTGGGTGATTGCGCACCAACAGGGCCGAGGTGTCGTCCTTAAAGTCGTAATTGCGACCGGTGCGCACGCGGCCTTCGGCATCTACGGCGACAAAGGCACTGCAGGCAAACTGGGGCGCCTGGACATGTGCCGGCACACCGGGCAGCACCTGCGCCACCACGGCATCGATGTAGGCCTGGTCGTCGCGCACGCCAGCGGCGATGATGCGATCAAGATCGTAGTCGTAGGCGATGTCGATTGCGTACAGGTCATAGCCATCCACGTAGCCGGTCAAGCGTTTGAGCGACGCGGCGGACTTGATTTGCTTGCGATAAACGATACCGGCGGCAGCGGCAAGGCCGACGGCGACTCCCGCGACACCGCAGACGATGGCAATGTTACGTAGCTTCATGACTGCTCCTCTCGTCCTGTTAGCGCAATTGTCGCAAAAGGAACGCGGGCATGATGGCTCAACTTGGTGAGCGGCGAGGGATTAAACATGGAATGAAGAGCGCGGCGCTGGCGTGGCGGGGTATGCTGGAGGGGACCATCAACCCAGCGAAAGGGGAGAGCATGACGGATCAGGAAACGCCCGAGCGCGCGCACGTGACGGCCGACGATATCGAGGCCGCCAACGACCTTATCGACTTTATCGAGGCATGCCCCAGCATGTTCCATACGGCGGCGACCATTATGGCCGAGCTCGACGAGGCGGGCTTTACCTACCTGCCCGAGAATGCGGCGTGGGACATCGAGCCGGGCGGGCGTTATTACACGCAGCGTAACACCTCGAGCGTTGTTGCCTTTAAGGTGGGCGAGGACCTGGCCGCGACGTGGGGCGAGGACGGCGTTGCCGGCGACTATCATTTCCAACTGACGGCGTCGCACAGCGATTCGCCGACGTTTAAGGCCAAGGCCGTGCCCGAGCTTGACGGCGCGGGCGAGACACTGCGCCTGAACACCGAGGCCTACGGCGGCATGATCGACTATACCTGGTTCGATCGCCCGCTGGCGCTCGCGGGCCGCGTGCTGGTGCGCGAGGGCGACCGTATTGAGAGCCGCCTGCTTGCCACCGAGCGCGAGGTCGCTATTATCCCGAGCCTTGCCATCCACATGAATCGCGGCGTTAACGAGGGCTTTGCGCCCAACCGAGCCATTGATCTGTGCCCGCTCATCAGCGCTGGCGCGCTTAAGCAGGGCGACTTTGACGCCCTGATCGCTGACGAACTGGACGTTGAGCCCGAGCAGATCCTGGGTCGCGACCTGTTCCTGGTCAACCGCCAGGATGCACGCATCTGGGGCTGGGCCGACGAGTTTATCTCGACGCCCAAGCTTGACGACCTGGCCTGCGCCTATACCTCGCTACAGGCATTTTTGGGTGCCGAGAACGCGCACGACATTTCGGTCTTCTGCTGCTTCGATAACGAGGAGGTTGGCTCCGAGACCAAGCAGGGCGCCATGTCGACCTTCTTGGCCGACGCACTGCGCCGCATCAACGGATCGCTGGGCTTTGACGACGAGTCGTACCATCGCGCACTTGCCGCCTCGATGCTCGTGAGTTGCGACAATGCACATGCCGTGCACCCCAACCATGTCGAGAAGTGCGATGCGCGCAACCAGGTTGTGCTCAACGGCGGCATCGTTATCAAGGAAGCTGCCAACCAGCACTACTGCACCGATGCCTTTAGCCGCGCAGTGTTCCAGGCTATTTGCGATGACGCCGACGTGCCCACGCAGGCCTTCGCCAATAAGAGCGATATGGCGGGCGGTTCCACCCTCGGCAACCTGTCTAATATGCAGGCGAGCATGCATGCCGTGGACGTGGGCCTGCCGCAGCTGGCCATGCACTCGAGCTACGAGACCGGCGGCGTGCGCGACGTGATGTACGCCATCCGCGCCCTCACCGCCTTCTACGAGCGCAACCTAACCATCAACGGCGCCGAAAGCGTGAAGCTCTAAAACCTGCCAAAAAGGGACAGGTTTACTTTGGCAGGTTTTATCTGGGCAAATGCTGCAATGTCAACAGCTGGACGGAATTGTTAAGACACCGCGGGTTGAGCAAACGTCAGCGAGCGACGTCCAGAACGAACAAGTTGGCATGAAAAAGGCGAGGCATTGACCTTCTGGTCATGCCTCGCCTTTTGAATGACAAATTGTCGCTCTGGGCGGCGCGCAGCGTCGACCGGTCCGCCGTTCGTTAGAACGGCGGAACCCTAATGTTCGATCCAGCAGCGCAGGGTCTCGCCGGCTTGCAGGTGACGCAGATTCTCTGCGGCAATGTCGACCACATTGTTGAGCGTGGCTGCCAGGTGAAACCAACCGGAGATATGCGGCGTGATGAGCATGTTGGGCGCGTCCCACAGCGGGCTTGTCGCGGGCAGGGGCTCGGGGTCGGTGACGTCGACCGCGGCGCCGGCGAGATGTCCCGACTCCAGAGCGGCAACCAAATCGTCAGCAACCACGAGGTCGCCGCGGCCGCCGTTGGCAAAGAAGGCGCCCGGTTTCATCGTGGCGAAGAACTCGGCGTTCGCCAGACCGCGGGTCTCGGGTGTGCTGGGCATAAAGGATGCGACGACGTCTGCCTCCGCCAAGCGCTCAGACAGGGCATCCATGCCGTCCATATCCTCAAACACAATGGGATAGACGAGCGGATGGCGCTTGATGCCGCGGACGTGCGCACCCATGTTGCGGCAGAGCGTGGCGAAGTGGCCACCGATATCGCCCGCGCCCAGCACCAGCACATTGGCGTTTTTGAGCGAGGTGACCGGCCCCAAATCCTCCCAGCGATGCTCGCGCTGCAAGTTGTGATAGCCGGGCAGGCGCTTCATCATGGAAAGGACCATGGCAAACATGTGCTCGCTTACGGCCTGGCCGTAGGCGCCCACCGAGCAAGACAATTTGGCGTCGGCCGGCACGGTGCCGGCGGCCAAGTAATCGTCATAGCCAGCGGTCTGCAATTGCAACAGCTGGAGATGTTCGCATGCCGTGAGCATGTCAGGGTCGATGTTGCCCAAGATCACGTCAGCATCGGCGACCTGCTCGCGCGTGGCGGCGTCGGCGCTCGTGTAGATAAAGTCCTCGCCCGGAGCGCTCGACTCAAGAATTGCACGATGACGGTCGTTGACGGGCAGCAAAACCAGGATGTTCACAAGCAGTCCTCTCCGCTCGACCTACCAAAAGGGGCAGGTTTATTTTGGCAGGTTTTATCAGGCAAAACGCTATAAAACGCCGGGCTTTGCGATGGTTAACATATCCATCGCGAAGCCCGGCGCATCCACGGCTACCAGCTCAGCAGCTCGTAGCCGTCCTCGGTCACCACGAGCTGTACCTCGCACTGGGCCGAATCGCTACCGTCCTTGGTGCGCACACACCAGCCGTCGCCCTTGCTGATCTTGATGTCGGGCGCTCCGGCATTGACCATGGGCTCGATGGTAAAGACCATGCCCGGAGCCATGATGGTGTCCACATCGGGCGCCTCGGTGGTAAAGCCCACAAACGGGTCCTCGTGGAACTCCTTACCGATGCCGTGTCCGCCGTACTCGCGCACCACGCTAAAGCCGGCGTCCTCGACCGTCTTTTGCACGGCCTCGGCCATAACGGACAGTGGTAGCCATGGCTTGACGGCCGCCAGACCCGCCTCCACGCTGGCACGGGTGACTTCGACCAGGCGCTGGCGCTCGGCCGAGACCTCGCCGATGCAGAACATACGGCTCGAATCACTAAAGTAACCGTCCAGGATCGTGGAGCAGTCCACGTTGATGATGTCGCCCTCGTGCAGCACGTCCGTGTCGCAAGGAATGCCGTGGCAGACCACATCATTGATCGATGTGCACACGCTTTTGGGGTAGCCCTCGTAGTTGAGGTCGGCCGGCGTGCCGCCGTGCTCGACGGTGTAGTCGTAGATCATCTGGTCGATCTGGTTGGTGGTCATGCCCGCGGCGATGTGTTCGCCTACGTAATCGAGCACGCCCACGTTGATAGCGGCCGAGCGTTTGATGCCTTCGATATCGGTGGGCGTCTTGTAGAGCGTGCGGGGCAGAACCTCCCAGCCCTCTTCCCACAAGCGCTCGAGGCGCTCATCAAAGGCGCTATGGCATTTCTTATATTTTTTGCCGCTGCCGCACCAGCAGGCGTCGTTGCGGCCGGGCACGGGTCCATTGTCAAACATGGCTAACTTCCTTTCATTCGCAGCTAGTATAGCCCACTCACGCGTCCATAAGAGTTGCGGTGATATAGTTCCTGTTTAAGCTGTTTAACAGCATAAACAGGAACTATATCACCGCAACTGATGGGGCGGGATGGCTGACACTAGCTGCTGCGTGGTTTTGCTAGTAGCTCACTTGGCAGGGAATGCCGAGGGCGCGCACGCGTGCGGCAATCTTGTCGAGCACCTCAGGCGCTGCTTTGGCAAGGCCGGCGACCGGCGTCTCGCGCGCCACCGTGTAGATGGTCGCTTCTTGTGGGTGAATGCGCTCAAGTGCCGCGAGCCAGGGGGCAACGTACTCCTCGCCGGTGTTGTCGATGAGCTTGCCCTGATACTCGCCGGTCAAAAAGATCGTCTGGATAATAACGTGACCGTCAAAGCTTGCGAACGTCTCGATCTGGTGCTCGACGTCGTAGGGGCCAACAGGCTGGTCGAGCAGCTGGATAAACGCCGGGTCGACCGTATCGAGCTTGAGGATGTTGTCGTCGACCATCATGAGCGCATTGTGTACCTCGGGGCGGTCGGCGCGCGTGCCGTTGGAGAGCACGGCAATCTTGGAGTTTGGGGCCAGCTGGTCGCGAAGCGCGACGGCACCGGCGATGGCCTGCGGAAACTCCGGTGCGGCGGTGGGCTCGCCGTTGCCTGCGAAGGTGATCACATCGGGGAGCTCGCCCTCGGCTGCCATATCGCGCAGCTTTGCCTCGAGCGCGTCGAGTACCACGGCGGTTGTGTTGTACGGCTCGTGGCAGGGGCGCTCGGCATTGAGGCCGTTTTCGCAGTAAATGCAGTCGAACGTGCAGATTTTGCCGCTGGCCGGCATCATGTTGACGCCGAGCGAGAGACCAAGGCGACGGCTGCGAACGGGCCCAAAGATGGGGCTGGCATTCAAAAACGTAGACATAGGCATATGCTCCTCAAGACAATTGTGCCTAAGCATAGCATCGGCTCCAAAGCAGGGTGCGGGCTCTTGCTTTACAAGTTTCGTTTTTTCACGTCGCTCATTATGCCGTGTCATGAAAAGCCTCGGGTCGGGTAAAGTTAATCTGTTAACAAGGCGTAAAGCAATGCGGGTCTATCCAGCCGTACTGACGCGCAACTGGATGGGCGTTGATGATGGGGGCACAACATGGATTTTACGGTCGAGAATGCGGGCACTACGATTGCCTGTCGCGAATATGCCGGCCCGGATGTGTCGCCTGATACTCCTGCCTTGGTGTGCGTGCACGGCGCTTGTGTCGACGGCACATTTTTCGACGGCATCGCATGTGAGCTCAGTCGCAACTACCGCGTAATTGCCTACGACCGCCGCGGCTGTGGCGGCAGCAGCGAAGCGGCAGACGGCAGCTATGATCTTGCCGCTCAGGCCGCCGACCTGCAGGCCGTGATCGAACACGTTGGCGCTCCGACAAATGTGCTTGCGCACAGCGCCGGTACGTTGGTGGCGCTGGAGCTTCTTCGCACCGAACCCCATCTCGTCGCCCGTGCGATTCTGCATGAGCCGGCTGTGTCGGCCGAAGGCGTCGGCATGGGCGCAGCTCCGATTTTGCTCGATATGATTGCGGCTGGAAAGGTTTCAAGGGCGCTTCGGCTTTTCTTGGGAGCTCTCGGCGACTTGGACCCCGAGGCTCCTGGGACGACCGAAGCGGAAGCCAAGCATGCCCTGCGCAATGGTCGTTGCTTTATGGCCAATGAATACGGAACAAATATGACATATGCTCCCGACTGGGAGCGCGCCCGCGAATCAAAGGCGGTGTCGGCTGTGTTTTTGGGCGAGCTTTCGGTCGGTACACCCCGCGAGGCTGGTACGCGAGCGGCTGCCGAATATCTCGATTGCCCCCTTGTGACGATCCCGGGCGCGCATAACGGTTTGCGCGATCGCCCCGTTACGGCGGCAAACGCCGTTCGCGATGTCTTGGAGCGTTAGCACGCTCGATGACCTGTGGGGAGGGGGACTGTTAGCGTTTCGTCATTGTTAACGAATGCGCCAATAACCACGCGCCCGCGGCTCCATTACCACCGTTTGCCAGGTCATAAAAATGTAACAGCATTCACGTGCTTACCTGCATCGGCAAGGTGTTACCCTTGTAGCATTTGGAACCCACCGCTACCATGCGAAACTATCGAAAGGGCCCCATATGCTCAATAATCACGAGGTCAATCTAACCGACGAGGAGGCTGCCGCTGAGGTCGCCCGCGTCGCGAAGACCTACCCCGTGGTGCGTTTGCTGTCGGCCGATCAGATTAAGAGCGAGCCTAACTGCCTGCTCGCCGGCAATCGGTGCCCTTGTCTGCGTCAATCGAGTCTTGAGGCCTTGGCAGATTCCGATGAGGTGTCGGAGCAACTGCTCAACGATGGTGTTGAGTACCGCGCCCGCCTACGCCCTCTGAAGGTCGAGGGCGAGCCTCACGTCCTGCTGATGGTGCGTCCGATCGATGAGCAAGAGGCTGCAGAAGAGGACCTTGTCTACACCGACGTGCTGACGAGCGTGCGCAATCGCCGATATTACGAGGAAAAGCTCCGTAGCGCCCGCATGAATGCCGGCGTTGCGGTGATCGACCTTGATGATTTTAGGGTCTTCAACGATACGTGTGGCCGTCATGCCGGCGACCTTGCGCTCGGTGCTGTGGCGACAGCCATACGCAGCGGAATTCGTTCGACTGACGAGCTTGTGCGCTATGGCTGCGACAAGTTTGTGGTCGTCATGCCCAATATTCCCTCCGATGACTTCACCCGTCGCCTGCATCAGGTGTCCGATGCCGTTCATTCCACGATTGTTCCGGGCCATGAGTACGTGAGCTTGACGGCATGTGTTGGCGGTGTTCGCATTCATGGCGAGACGGTCGATGAAGGAGTTGGCCGCGCTGTCCAGTTATTGAGCCGCGCTAAGGCAAAAGCCGGTACGGTCGTGACCGATGCCGATTCCATCGAAGCCTTCCAAAGCGAAAAGCCTTTGGTGCTTATTGTCGATGACTCCGAGATGAACCGAGCCATTCTCAACGAGATGCTCAAGGACGAGTATTGCATCCTCGAGGCCGACAACGGTCGTACGGCGCTCGACATGGTCGACCGCTATGGCGATGAGTTGTCGCTCGTGCTGCTGGATATTGTCATGCCGGGCATAAGCGGCTTTGAGGTGCTGGCCGATCTGTCGCGCCGATCGGGTATCGACAATCTGCCTGTCATCATGATTTCGAGCGAAGAATCCGACGATGTGGTTCTGCGTGCGTACGAGCTGGGCGCCTCGGACTATATCAGCCGCCCGTTTGACGCCCGTGTCGTGCGCCGTCGTGTAAGCAACACTATCCGTCTGTACGCCAAACAGCGCCGCCTGACGAGCCTGCTGTCCCAGCAGTACAACGAGCGCGTCAAGAACAGTCGCATGCTCATCGACATCATGGCCGGTGTCATGGAACTTCGCAATGGCGAGAGCGGCAGGCACGTTACGAATATCGAAAAGCTGACCGAGCTGCTGCTTGGCTGTCTGGTCCAGCGTAGCGACACCATTTCCCTCGACAACGAGGAACGCTCCACGATTGCCCTGGCTTCGGCGCTGCACGATATCGGCAAGATGGCGATTGACGATGCGATTCTCAACAAACCCGGACGTCTTACGCCCGAGGAGTTCGAGATTATGAAGACGCATGCCACGATGGGCGCCGACATGTTGCTTGAGCTGGGCCGCCATCACGTCGGCAATGCGCTTATGGAATATGCGTACCAGATTGCGCGTTGGCATCACGAGCGCTGGGACGGCAAGGGCTATCCCGATGGCCTTAAGGGCGACGAGATTCCCATTGCCGCGCAGGTGGTCTCGGTGGCCGACGTGTATGATGCGCTGACGAGCGTGCGCGTGTACAAGGACGCTATCCCGCACAAGGAGGCGATTCAGATGATCCTGGACGGTAAGTGCGGAACCTTTAACCCACTGTTGCTCGACTGCCTGCTCGAGGTGCAAGACCGTATTGCCGAGACGTTGGCACGCCCCGCCGACGTTGTCGCGTTTCCCACGATTTAGTTTGAACAAAGGAGTTTCAATCCATGATTTCCATGCGTGAGGCGTATGAGAAGATCGGCGCTAATTATGATGACGCGTGCGCTCGGCTGATGGGCGGGGAAATGCTTGCCCGCTTTGCCCTCAAGTTTTTGGATGACGAGAGCATGGACAAGCTGGAGGCCGCTATGGCGGCGGGAGACGCCGAAGGTGCGTTTATGGCAGCGCACACGCTCAAGGGCGTGAGCCAGAACCTGGGATTCGATAATCTGTACGGGCCGGCGGTCGTGGTAACCGAAGCGCTGCGCGGCGCCGATGCCGTTGACGGCGCCCGCGAGAGGATGCATGCGTTGCAGCAGCAATATGCGGCTACGATGTCGGCCCTGCGCGAAGCGGCCGAATAAGAGCTTGCGAGCCTTGATGGCTATGAGAGTGGATAATCTCCCGTTTTAGGCCCGGTGGCGGCCTCAAAGTGGGAGATTATCCACTCTCGTTCGATACGTGTCCAAAAATCCACTCTCACCCCTTCTGATTAGTGAATGGCCTATGCGCACTGGCGGGGCTTTCCGCATGCAATCAATATCGTTGTTCGATAAACTGTTCGAATAACGATAGAGTCAATGAGGGTGAGTGTATGTCTAACAGCGTTCAGCGTATGGCCAAGGCTGGCGAAAATATCAGGAAGCTTGGTTTTTGCATGGCAGCCGTTTTTGCAGGGATGCTCGTCGCTTTTGCCGCGTTGGTTGTTTACGTGATCTGGTATGCGGTTGCAAACGTTGCTTCTGTCGATTCTTTCGGCGTCGTGACGCTTCTCAATGGCGGGTGCATCGTTATCCCAAGCGGACTGTGCCTGGCACTCGTTGTGGGTATTTCGCTTGTCGTTCTGTGTGGGATCAGCCGTAACATCTCGCGAGGCGTCTCGCCCTTTACCAAGACGCATGTGCGGCTTATCCGTGTTCTCGCGCTTGCCTTTGCTGTTAACGCCGCGGTTTCGCTTGTTGGTGCCTATGGATCGGTCAATCTCACCATTGGCGGACTGGAGCTTTACATCGTGCCTCATTCCTTCGTTATTGAGATTTGCCAAGGCGTTACCTTTGATACGGGGTCGTTTATCGGCGCAGTTGTCTGTTTGTTTATCTCGGCGATCTGGAGTTATGCCTCGCTGCTCCAAGAGCAGTCTGACGAGCTTGTGTAGGAGGAAACATGAGCTATCTCATCATCGAGCTTGAGACGCAGCTGCTTAAGACCGGAAAGACCAGCGCTGATCTGATTCGGGCGACGGGACATACTCCGGCTAATATTTCAAAGCTTAGAAACGGAAAGATAAAAGCTATTCGCCTAAAGACGCTTCTTGATATCTGTGATGAGCTTGATTGTCAACCGGGAGATATTATTCAGCGCGTGAGCGAGAAAGAGCTTGAGGAGCTTATTGTCGAGCGCGCAAAAAATGTCGTGAGACAGATGCGGGATGGCGGAGGCAACGAGGCGTCGCTTCCGACATCAGTCTTTGCTGTCGATTTGAGCGACGAGTAGCATAAGACGAACAGCTAAAACGAAGTATCAGCGTGAAGGGACCCGTGTCTAACACGGGTCCCTTCTTTTAGACTATCTTGACAAATATGAGTTATCGAAAAACAATAACAACCATGGAAAACGATAAAGGAAAGAAGGAACGATATGAGCGGTTTTTCTATCAAGCAGAACGGGGGTCCAATGAACGCATCAGCAATAAAGCTATCAAAAGTTTCAAAACGCTACGGGAAACGGCGCGTTTTGCATGACGTTTCCTTCGAGGTGCATCAGTCTGAGCTCTGTGCCCTTGTTGGTGCAAACGGGGCGGGTAAAAGCACGCTTATTAAAATAGTGCTGGGCCTCTGTGAGCCATCGTCGGGGAGCGTGGAGCTCTTTGGAGGTAAGTCGAAAAAAGAGCTGAGCCCGATGCGGACGCGTGTCGGCTATGTGCCAGATTCCAGTGGAGCATACCAATCCCTCAGTGCGGTTGAGAATCTCCAAATCCGATGTTCGGAATGGGGGCTTGATGCGAATCGTGAGATTCCTCGCGTTTTGAGCCTAGTCGGGCTGGACGTCGAAGAGAAAAAGAGCGTGAGCAGTTTTTCTCTGGGAATGAAACGGCGGCTGGATATAGCTACAGCTTTGTTGGGTGACACTGATCTGCTTATTTTTGATGAGCCAGCAAACGGGTTGGACCCGCTGGGCATCGAGAGTATATGGGCCCTTATCGGTCGATTGAATCGAGAACAGGGTAAGACCATGCTCATCTCTAGCCATGATTTGGATGAGTTGGCATCAGTTGCAACAAGTTGCGTGTTTATCCATGACGGCGAACTGCTGAAAAAGGAACCGATGGACATCATAAGGGATGAGGCATCGTCCCTAAAAGAGTATTACAGGCGCTTGATGAAGGCGGTCTCGCTATGAAGCGGGCGATCCATCCCATAAAGGCAGATATGATGCGTTTGCACAGGATGTTTCCGGCGAAGTTTGGTCTTACGCTTATGCTGGCGTTCGGCCTTCTCTTCGGTGTCTTTCTAAAAAACGGAACAACGTTGCTCGCCTTTGGCAAAAGCGTTTTTGGGGAGGATATTGGTTTCTGCTGGAATGTAATCGATCCTTCTGCACCCGATGAGTCCCTTGTGCGCAGTGCTTTTGCCGGCACCTCCCTGTTCGTTCCGCTCATCGTTTGCCTGGCGATTTTACAGGAGCGCGGCTATGAAGAGGGATGCCGAATTTCTTCAGCAAGAGGTCTTGCCCGCTTTAACGGGGCTCTGGCACATGTACTTTCGTCTTCTTTAATAATCGGCGCAGCATATAGTGCGCTTTGCCTTCTTCTGTTTGCAATAGCGATAACACGTGGAGGGCAAAACTATGCGCATAACATGCTGGCTGCATTTTTGCCGGCAATGATGATCAACGCCGTATTGGTGATATCGGTTGCGCTGGAGACGGTGACCATCTATCGGATCACAGGCAGCGCTGTATTTAGCGGGGCTGTGGTAATTATTGGATTTGTCATGAGCTTGACGCTCTACGGAACTTACCTTCAGACGCCCATACCGTCCTTGCGATGGATCTTCTTTCTTCCGGGGCCGTACCTTGGAGTCGGATGTGCCCTTGGGTATAGCGATATGGGGCAGCTGGCGCTTCTGGAATATGGCGTGGCAGCCAGCTGTCTATCGGTATTGATTTACGCTCTCTTGAGCTTTCGCGCTGGGGGTGTGCTCAATGGCTCGTCAGATTAAAAGACTTCTCCAGTCAGAATTGAAGCATGTGAGCAAATGGGCGTACGCCTTAATCCTGGTAATTTATGCGTACATGGTGGTATTGCAGCTTAATTCTTTCCCGATGTGGTTCTGTAGCCTCCGTGAGAATAGTTTCTTGGGCTTTTTCCCAGACCCGACGCTTCGGCTATCGGCAGAGGATGTCCTTCTATTTGGTAATGCAGAGGTTTTTCGCGGTCTGCTGTTCAACGTAGCCCCGTTGGCTCATGCATTGTTCTTTCCGTTCATCGCGGCTTGCATTGTGCCGCGCTTTGTCAGTTCGGGCTTTATTGAGGAACCGTGGGGGTTGTCGGAGGCTCGGGGAGGGAAGCGTGTGTGCGCTATCGTTGCGCGAGTGGTGCTGTCTTCTTTTGCCCTTTTGGGCGCGTTTATCCTGTCGAGTGTCGTTTTGTACTGTCTTAACTGCGTAATCGTTTTGGATGCTCAACAGTATTTCAACCTGAATATTTTTTGCTATCGACTTCTTCTGGCGAGTGTCGTCTGCCTTGCATACGTGGTCTCTTGCGTGATTGCTGTTTCCTATTTTGGGTCCGGCTTCGGTCCGATTGGCATGCTGTTGCTTGTCAACGTTGTAGCGATCTACATACAGCTCGGGGCCAATTCCATGCTTCCGCTTCCAGCCTCGATGCTCATGTGGATTTGTGGCGTGACCCCGTTGGGGAATAGTCAATGCCTTTCGATTCTAATTGACTGCCCAATTAACGTAGCAAGCGTTTTTACCATTTGCTTTACCGTAGACCGATTGCGGTCGAGATTTCTTTGATTGTTTGTGAGGGATAATCATACCGAGCATACCAAATACAAGGGTGGGCGGGCACCGTGGCTGGTGTCCGCCCACCTGGCATAGGAGGCTTTAAGCTGAGTGGTTTGCGAGCTAACGGGTCTGCTTAACCTTTGCCGCTGCCTCGACAAACGACTTCCACAGGTTAAAGTCGGTCTCGAGCGTCTTCCACGTGTACTCAGGATGCCATTGCACGCCCAGGCAGAATGGCTGGCCTTCGACCTCGATGCACTCGGGAACGCCGTCGGTTGCCTTGGCGACCAAGCGCGTGCTTTTACCCAGACGCTCGACGCAGCAGTGGTGTGCGGAGTTGGTCTGGATAAGCCTGTGCCCGCCAACCGCGCGCTCCAGCAGCGAGCCCGGTACGACCTCGACGGGATGCACGGGATCGTTGAGCACGTGGGTATGGCGCCACTGCGTGCGGCCCTCGCGAGCGCCCAGGCTCGGCACGTCCATGCACAGGGTGCCGCCCGTGGCGACGTTGAGCAGCTGCGTGCCGCGGCAGGTGGTAAAGAGCGGCTTCTTGGCACGGAGCACCTCGTCGACCAGCTTAAACTCAAAGCTATCGCGGATCTCGCAGCAGAGGGTGGGGTCGTAGGGTCGATCATCGCCCCAACGTTTGGGATTGACATCGGGGCCGCCGGGAATGGCGACGCCGTCGGCGATATCAACGTAATGACGGATGACCTCAATGTCCTCGGTGATGGACATCTGCAGCGGCAGGCCGCCAGCGGCAAGGATGGCATCGACAAAGACACTTGCGATTTCCTCGTTGGGGGAGAGCATCTCGGTTAAAAACGGCTCTGCCTCTTCCCAGCGCGGCGCGACGAGGATGAGCGGACGGTCGGCGGGGGCGACGTCGACGTGCGGGGTGTATGACGATGAAGTACGAGTTCCGATCATAGGTGTAACTTTCGAGTTTGGATGGTCATGGCGAGCGAACATGGCAATTGGGTTAGTGGCCCTTGATGGAGTTGAGGAAGTCCTGGGCGCGCTTGGTCTGGGGGTGGTCGAAGAACTCGTCGGGCGTGCCGGTTTCCACGATCTGGCCGTCGGCCATAAAGACGACGCGGTCGGCCACGCGGCGGGCAAAGTTCATCTCGTGCGTAATGACGATCATCGTCATGCCCTGCTGAGCCAAGCGCACCATGACCTCGAGCACCTCGTTGATCATTTCGGGGTCAAGGGCGCTCGTGGGCTCGTCAAAAAGCATGGCCTTGGGCTGCATGGCGAGTGAACGGGCGATGGCCACGCGCTGCTGCTGGCCGCCCGAAAGCTGTGCGGGCACCTTATCGGCCTGCTCGGCAACGCCCACGCGGCTCAGCAGGTCCATGGCGCGCTCACGAGCCTCTTCCTTGGACACGCCCAGCACGTCGACCGGCCCCAGCATGACGTTCTGCAGTACGGTCATATGTGCAAACAGGTTGAACTGTTGGAACACCATGCCCAGCTCGGCACGCATGCGGGCAAGATCCTTGCCTTCTTGCGGCAGGGGCTCGCCCTCGATGAGAATCTCGCCCGAGTCGATGGTTTCCAGGCGGTTGATGGTGCGGCACATGGTCGACTTGCCCGAGCCCGAGGGTCCAATCACCACGACGACCTCGCCGCGGTCGACCGACAGATTGATGTCGTTGAGGACATGTAGATCGCCATAGTGCTTATCGACGTGTCTGAGCTCGATCAGCGGCTGATTGCCGGTTGAAGAGGTGCTCTGTGCCATGGTGCTCGGCTCCTTATGATTCGAAATGGTAAAGCGTTAGCGGATGATGGTCGCGCCGGTCTTGTGCGAAACGTAGACAGCGGCCTTGTTGATCGCGACGTTGATGAGGATGTAGATGACCGCGATAACCAGGTAGACCGACACGAGGGCGTCGTAGTTGGTAATGAGCACGCGGGCATTTTGCATCAGGTCGGGGTAGCTCACCACATAGGCGACGGTGGTGTCTTTGACTACGACCACGAGCTGCGAAATCAACGACGGAATGATAAACCGAATAGCCTGCGGCAACACGATTTTAAAGGTGATTTTGGCCTTGGAGAGACCGAGCGCCTGGGCGGCTTCGACCTGGCCGCGCGGCACGGCGTTGACGCCGGCGCGAAAGATCTCGGCCAGCACGCCGGCGGCAGCGAGCGCGACGGGAAGCGTGAGCATCCAAAACGACGGCAGCGCAATTTTGTACTGGGGCAGCACCAAAAAGAAGAAGTAGATGAACAGCAGGCTCGGTACGCCACGGAAGAAATCGGTGAGCACGCGGCAGACCAGCTGCAGCGGCTTAATGTCGCTGGTGCGGCCGAGCATAAGGGCTAAGCCCAGCACCAGTGCGATGGCGCCAGCGGTGAGTGCGACCTTGACGGTGCCCTCAAAGCCGGCAAGCAAGAACTTCCAGGTAGTGAGGTGCGTAAAGAAATACCAATAGTGGACCGAAAGCTGGCCGGTCACATAAAAGCGCTGCAGTACCAGGACGGCGAGCGCGGCGACGGCAACAAGCGAGATGGCGGTGCCGATGCGAATCTTGGCGCGCATCTTGGGGCCGGGAGCCTCGTAGAGCGCATCGCGCATGGTAAGTGCAGGGGAGGAATGCTTGCTCATCGGAGGATCCTCACCTTCTTATCGATGTAGTTGCCAATGTGGCTCACCACAAAGGCCGTGCCCAGGTAGCCGAGTGCCGAGATAAAGAACGCGGCGACGCCGCCGAGCGAGCGCGTGTTGATGTAGCTCACCACGCCGGTGAGCTCCTGCGGTTGCAACGGCACCTGGCTGCCGAGCGCGGTGGTGAGCATGACGGCGATAAAGAGGTTGGTCATGGGCAACACGCTCGAGCGCAGCGCCTGCGGAATCACGATCTTGGCGAGGATACGGCTGAAGCTCATGCCGAGCGAACGTGCGGCTTCGACCTGACCGACGCCGACGGTGTTGATGCCGCTCATAAAGTTCTCGGAGCCAAAGGCCGAGCCCAAAAGAACCGTGGCGACGATAACGCAGGTGCGGTAGGGTAGGACGACCTTGAGCGGCGGCAGCGCATAGACGACGATGATGAGCAGTGCGATGCCGGGGATGTTACGGAAGACCTGGACATACAGGTCGCCAAAGACGCGCAGCGGCTTGAGCGGCGACACGCGCATCACAGTGACGGCGACGGCCAGCACCATGGCGATGGCAAACGACTCAAGCGTCATGCCCCAGGTTGCTAGCAGGGCGTCGATATAGTTCTGGCCATAGAGCGACCAGAGCTCGGAGAGACTCATGCGGACCTCCTGCCGATAAGGAAAGGGGCTCCCGCGTGTACGGAAGCCCCGACAACTCAGTGAGGAAACAGTTTAGCGCAATAAAGCACATCGCACGTTTCCGTATGGTTTCGTAGCGGCCGTTACTAGGCGTATTACCTAGGCGCCGATCTCGGGCAGCTCGGGAACATTGGTGTCGCCCGTACGGTCGCCGATGCAGATCTGCCACAGCTCAGTCCAGGTGCCGTCGTCCTCGATCTTCTTAAGGAAGTCGTTGACAAAGGCGACGCCGTCGGAATCGAGCGGCAGACCGATGCCATAGGGCTCCTTGCTGCCGAAGGGCTTGCCGGCGATCTTGTACTTACCGGGCTCGCGGACCAGGGCGCTCTGCTGCATGTTGTTATCGATGACGTAGGCGTCGACGCGGCCCTGCTGGAGCGCCTGGCGGGCCTCCTCGTCGGTCTTGAACTCCTGCTGGCTGGCCTTGGGGGCGAACTCCTCCAGGATGGCGGGGCCGTTGGAGCCGGACTGGACAGCGACGTTCTTGTCGGCCAGGTCATCGACGCTCTTGATGTCGTCGTTGTCGGCGAGTACCAGGATAGCCTGCTGGGTGTAGTAGTAGGGGCCGGCGAAGGAGACGAGCTTCTTGCGCTCATCGGTAATGGTGTAGGTGGCAAAGACAGCGTCGACCTGGCCGTTCTGCAGGACAGACTCGCGCGTGTCCGAGGTCACCTGGGTGATCTCGACCTTGTTCTCGCCCAGAATGTAGTTGGACAGGAGCTGTGCGATGCCGGCATCGAAGCCGCGGGTCTGACCGTCCTTCTCGTTGAGGAGGGAGAAGAGCGTGGAGGTCTGAACGCCACCGATCTTAAAGACGCCGGCGTCCTTGACGGCCGTCGCCCAGGTGCTGGCGGCGATGGCGTCGTCATCGGCCTTGGGGCCGTCGTTGACGAGCTTGTCGAATGCCTTGGCGTCGAGCGTGGTGGAAGCCTCGGTATCTTCGGAGCTCTTGGAAGAACCGGCGGCGGAACCCTTGTCGGCCTCGGCACTGGTGTCGGAGCAGCCGGCAAGACCAAGGCCGGCGACGGTTGCGAAGGTGGCGGCGACAAAGCCGCGGCGGTCGAGAACGACCTGCTGGGAGAGGTTCTTGCTCATGGGAGAACACCTTTCTCAATAAAATCCCTAGCGGTTGAGTAGAGTTATACCCCATTGCGTTCAGACGGGTCAACACGAAATAACTCAGAAACATACTTACCTTATGGGTAATTCTACCTACCAAAAAGGGACAGGTTTATTTTGGCAGGTTTTATCTGGGCAAACGTCGATTATTGCAGTTGAGATAGTGCTTTGAAATCCACCACAAAGGGGACAGGCACCTTTGTGGTGGTTCTTGCAGATGTGGCGGCCTGCCTTGCTGTTTTGTCTCAATCTGTAACAGTTAGACGGGAATTCGGGCCCTAGATGTTACAGATCGAGATAATCGCGTCGTGAAAACAAAAACCTCCGCAGGGGTGCTTCCCTTGCGGAGGTTTTCTTATTCGTTGAGTAGTCTCACGGCTTCGGCGGCCATATTCTCGACCGTCATGCCGTTTTGAGCGAGCAGTTCGTTGGGGCCGTAGCGGTCGGGGAAGCCCTTGGCGATGCCGAAGGTGCGTGTGCGCACTGGCGTGCAGGCCAAGTAGCACGCGACACGCTCGCCCCAGCCGCCGTCCAATATGCCGTCCTCGAGGGTGACGACAACGCGATGCTCGGTGGCAAGGCTGTCGAGGAACTCGCGGTCGAGCTCGGTTGCAAAGCGCGGGTTGACGAGCGTGGCCTCGATGCCGTACTTGGCAGCCAAGCGGTTTGTCACGCGCTCGCCCAGCTCAAAGAAATCGCCAAGTGCGAGCACGGCAACGTCGCGACCCCGGCGCACCACGTTGTAGCGAACGGCGCTGTAGTCGGTGTCCTCGACGGGTGTCAAATCGGGGCGGCTAACCAGGCCGATGCCCGGTACACGAACCGCCACGGGATGCTTGCGGTGGTCGAGCGACCAGCTCAGCATGGACAGATATTCCTCCATGCAGGCCGGCGCTAGGTAGCGCATGTTGGGAAGTCCACCCAGCATGGAAATATCAAAGAACGAAAGGTGCGTTTCGGACGTGGTGCCAAAGATTGACGCACCAAACACCAAAATGGTTGCCGGGGCGTCGTTGAGGCACAGGTCGTGCCACAGCTCGTCGTAGGCGCGCTGCAAAAACGTGCCGTACACACCAAAGACTGGCTTGGCGCCCGAGCGCGCAAGCGCAGTGGCAAAGGTCACGGCGTGCTCTTCGGCAATGCCCACATCGACGAACTGTTTGCCGGCGGCAGTGCGAAGCTCGGGCGTAAAGCCCATGATGTAGGGTGTGGCGGCCGTGATGCCCACGACCTGCTGATCGCGCTTGATGGCGGCGCTGAGCGCCTCGCCCGTAATGTCGGCATAGGTGCGCGGCGCAGGCTCGCTCGGATGGCCCGGGCAGAGCTTGCGTCCAGTTGCCATGTCAAACGGACCCACGTGATGCCAGTGTTCGGGGTCGCTCTGGGCCGGCTCAAAGCCCTTGCCCTTGGCGGTGGAGACGTGCAACACGATGGGATGATCGATATTGCGCAGTTCCTTCAGCGTGTCGACCAGGGCCAACACATCGTTACCGGCGTCCAGATAGCGGTAGTCGAGCCCCATCGCGCGGAAAACGTTGCGCTCACAGGTGCCGTTGCTGGCGCGCAGCTCGGCCAGATTGCGATAGAGGCCACCGTGGTTCTCGGCGATGGACTGGTCGTTGTCATTGACGATGATGATCAGGTTGCTATCGAGATCGGCGGCATTGTTGAAGCCCTCAAACGCCAGGCCGCCCGAAAGCGAGCCGTCGCCAATGATGGCGATGACGTTGTATGCATCGCCCGCCAGGTCACGAGCGTGCGCCAGGCCGCAGCCCAGGCTCACCGACGTGGAGGTGTGCCCCATGGCAAACAGGTCATGCTCGGACTCGTCGGGATTGGCAAAGCCAGAAGCCTCACCATAACGCTCCGGATCGATATAGGTGTACGCGCGCCCCGTCAGCGCCTTGTGGGCGTAGGTCTGGTGCGAAACGTCAAAGACAATCTTGTCGATGGGGGAGTTAAACACGCGATGAAGCGCAACCGTAAGCTCAACGACGCCCAAGTTGGGGGCAACGTGCCCGCCGACGGCGGCGGAGCTCTCGAGGATTGCCTGACGGATCTCGCCGCAGAGCAGCGGAAGCTCGGCGCGGTCGAGAGCCTTGACGTCCTCGGGCGTTGTCGTTTGCGTAAGCAGCATCGTTGTGGGTTACTCCATGCGAATCGAGCGCCGGCGCTCCCTCGGCCGGCACAATTGCACAAGACAGTCTCGCACATTTTGGCGTTTGATATGTGACGGCGGCGCGGTAATTCGCCAACTGGTGGGGCAAAACGTTTTGTCCGATGCCATACTGATGTGTTCCATGATGTTTTTATCGATTGTGCACAGGCCGTGGCTTGTCGCCGTGAGTCGCTGGAAGGAGGCAGCATGTCCGATGTCGTTCGTGCCGAGAAAATCGCGTGCGAAGTAGACCATGCTGCCCGTCAACTGGCACAGGCGGGCCGTCTGGACCTGACGCGCGAGTTTATCCAGCATGGCGATGTGACGGTGTATACGCATGTGACCTCGGTGGCGCGGGCAAGTCTGTCCTTTGCCGAGCGCCTGGGCCGCGTCGGTATCTCCGTCGACCGCGGCTCGCTGCTGCGCGGGGCTCTGCTGCACGATTACTTTCTCTATGACTGGCACGATCCCGACCCAAGCCATCGGCTGCATGGCTTTCGCCACCCGTTTTTTGCCCTGGCACGTGCGGAGGAAGATTTTGAGCTGACGTCGCGCGAGCGGAATATCATCGTGCGGCATATGTTTCCGCTGGTGCCAGTGCCGCCGACGTGTCGTGAGGCTTGGATTGTATGCCTGGCAGATAAATGGTGCGCGCTGCGCGAGACGGTCGCCGGCCGTCTACCGCGCAAAGGCGGTGCGAACGATTCGAACGAGGGCTCGAACGAAAAGAGGAGAGGGTAGACGGTGGGAACCGCGATTGATATGGCATTTGACGGCGCGACGCTTGCCGCCTGTCCGCTCTCGGCGCTGGTGCTCTCGTTTGCCTTCTACGGTTTTGCGGCTGGGCGTGGGAGTCGACAGTCTGCGCCATGCTCAATCACGGACGATTTGCTAACAGCGGATTTTTGCTGGGGCCGTGTTGTCCTATCTATGGTGTGGGCGGCATAGCCTGCTGGCTTTTGCTGCGCGGGATTCCGGATGCCTCGAGCCAGTTTGTCGCTGCGGCGCTTGTCTGCAGCGTAATCGAGTACGGTGTGGGCCTTCTATTGGAAAAAACAACAGGCGCGCGCTTTTGGGATTACTCGCACCTACCGTTTAACCTGCATGGACGTATCTGCCTGTACTGGGCTTGCGCGTTTGGCCTGGGTGCGCTGTGCATTTGCCGTTTAGTGGAGCCGGCATTGCTGGGGCTGCTTGGCCATCTGCCGGTGCTGATTGTGCGGCTGTCCGCCTTTATCGCCGCGGTCGCGATGATGGTCGACGCGGTGTGCTCTTTGGCCAGCTGGCGTCGCCTGTCCGATCAGCTGGAGCGTGTGCGCGCCGACCTTGCCGACCGCATCAACGAGTCGCTTGCCGATGCCTCGGACTCAATGCTCGAGCGCATTCCCGATTCGACGATTGACTCGGTGACACAGACGCATATCCGTAGCCGTGCCGTTAACGCATGGCTGGCCGAGCTGGGCGATGCGACGCTCGATGCCCTGCGCGAGAAGGCTTCGATGCCGACGTTTATCGCGGATGGTGCTCGCGGCCTGGCACTTGCTGCCCGCCGCGTGGCCGATGCCGCGCCGAGCATGCCGCGTCCGTCGCTCAGTCGTCGCCTTGCCGGCAAGGGCATAAGCCGTCCGGTGCCGAGCGTGTCACTCAGCCGCCGCGACCTACGCTTCTTTAACGCCTTCCCGCGCCTGCGCATCAATCGCTACGAAGGTGTCATTCGAGCAACTAATCTCCGCGACCGCGCCCACGAGCTGTTTCGGCGCTAGCCGGGATGGGCGCGCTCACGGCTCCCTTGCTCGCGTATTTCCCGTTCGTTTCGCGCCCGTTGCCGCGCCGTTTCCAAGATTGCGGTGCCGTTGGTGACGGCAAGATCTGGGTCGAGCCGGTCGAGGAGGTTATCCGCATCCGCACCGGCGAACATGGCCCCTCTGCGGTGTAGGACAATCTTTCGTCTGACGGGCGTGCCTCTCTTGGGGCGCGCCCGTTCTCGTCTACAATATCGTGCAGACGAAGGAGAGGCATGCCCATGATCAAGATGTTTGCGAGTGACTTAGACGGAACGCTGCTGAACGCCCTGCACGAGGCGGATGGGACCATCCGCCGTGCCATTCGCGAGCTGACCGAGGCTGGCCTGCATGTGGTTCCCGCGACCGGACGCTCGACGTTGCCAATCGGCGAGCATGGCTTTACAGGTCTGGCACTCGACGCCTGCTGCTCCAACGGATCCATCGTGCGCAACAGCCGCGGCGAGGTGCTCAAGACCTGGACCATCGACCCGCAGGTTACCGAGGAGCTGCTCAAGACGTTTCCGAACATTTGCTTCGACTGCTCCACGCCCGACGGCATGTTCTCGAGCGGTTCGTTCGAGATGCACCAGGCGGGCTTTAAGAAGGACAGCCCTATCAAGCGCATCGTGATGCGCGGCATGCGCGCGCGTGGCGGGTATCACGAGGAGCAGTATTTCGATCAGTCAATCGGCGACATCCTGCGCCACGATGTGTGTAAGATCAACTGCCGCGTGACCTCGCCCGAGCTGGAGCGCGACCTTAAGGCATATTTGGCCGAGCGCTCGGACCGTGTAGTCAACGCGCCGTTTGACCCGGTGATGTTTGAGATCACGGACGCGGCGTGCAACAAGGGCGAGAGTGTGTCCTGGCTGGCGGGCTACTACGGCATTGCCGAGGACGAGGTCGCGGTCTACGGCGACGGCGGCAACGACATTGCCATGCTCAAACGCTTCCGCCACAGCTACGCGACCAAAAACGCAAGCGATGCCGCCAAGGCCGCCGCGAGCGCGACCATCGGCAGCTGCATGGTCCACGCCGTCCCCAAACACATGCTCGCCACCATGCACAAGCAAAACTCCCGCACCGTCATCGAATAATGTGACAAAGGGACAGCCCTTCGTCACATCCTAAATATTGCCTTTACGTGTTGATACACACGGTGTGCAATAATACTCGCACTGTGCAATAGCGCACAGACTGAGTAACAAGGAGGACGCTTGTCCCAGCTCGAAAAATGCGACCGCCGGTCCCTTCGCTCGCAGCGTGCCCTTCGCCAGGCACTTGCCAGCGAGCTTGCCGAAAGCGGCGACCTTTCGCGCATTAATGTCGCGTCGCTCACCGAGCGCGCTGGCCTTACGCGCCGCACGTTCTATTCGCACTACCGCGATATCCCCGACTTTATCAATCAAATCGAGGACGGTTTGCTGGCCGAGATCCGTGAGCGCATTGAGCTCATCACCGCAGCTCAGCTGCCCGATCTCTATCACAACATCGATGAGCTCGAGCCGGCACCCGGTTCGGTTGAGTTGCTGCGCTACCTTGCGGCCAACCGCGATTTAATCGGATCGCTGCTGGGCCCGGGCGGCGACCCCGCCTTTATTAAAAAGATCATCGATACCGCACGCGAGGCCGTGGTGCCGCGCGCACAGACGGGCATTTTGGGCTTGGCGCTGGGCACCTTCTTTGACTACTACGTCACCTATGTCGTGAGTGCCGAGGTCGGCATGATCCAGCGTTGGTTTGAGCGTGACCTTTCTGAATCGCCCGAGACCATGGCGCGCATTATGACGGTTATCGCCTTTGTGCGCCCCGGCGACCTGTATGGCCAACCCATCGATATCAACGTGCCGGAATACGGCATGAAGCTATTGAACCTGCAGCTCGAGGACGCGGTCGACACCACCGCAACCGTCGAGTCCAACAACTAAGAGGAGAGACAATGAGCAAACTCGTTGAGGGCATTAAAGACCGTGTGGTCGCTGCCGCACGCGAGGCTGCGCCCGCCGTGGTAGACGCCGCGCAGAAGGCCGCGACCGCGGCTGCCGAGAAAGTTGCTGAGGCAGTTGCCGATGCCAAGAATGCGGCAGGGGAGACGTCCGTCGCTAGCGAGCCCGCCACCGCCGCTGAGCCCGTAGCCGCCGCCCACGCCCCCGAAGGCGCGATTTTCAACCCCGAGAACGCCCGCGGCAACCTGCACCTGGGCATCGACGTGGGCTCCACCACCGTTAAGCTCGCCGTGCTCAACGACGACAACCAGATCGTCTATGCCAAGTACCAGCGCCACCACACCGACGTCCGCGCCTGCGCTCGCGACCTGTTCGAGGGTGCTGCGACCGTGCTGCCGACGGCCCAGATGACCTGCGCCATTACCGGCTCGGGCGGCCTGCTGCTGTCCCAATGGCTCGACCTGGAGTTTGTCCAGGAGGTCATCGCCAGCAAGCGTGCCGTCGAGACCCTTATCCCGGCCACCGATGTCGCCATCGAGCTGGGCGGTGAGGACGCCAAGATCATCTACTTCGATAACGGCATCGAGCAGCGCATGAACGGCACCTGCGCCGGCGGCACGGGTGCGTTCATCGACCAGATGGCAACCCTGCTGCACACCGACGCGAGCGGCCTTAACGAGCTCGCGGCCAACGCCACCACCATCTATCCCATCGCCAGCCGCTGCGGCGTCTTTGCCAAGACCGACGTGCAGCCGCTCCTCAACGAAGGCGCCCGCCCCGAGGACGTGGCGGCCTCCATCTTCCAGGCCGTCGTGACCCAGACTATCTCGGGCCTGGCGTGCGGCCGTCCCATCCGCGGCAACGTCGCCTTCCTGGGCGGCCCGCTGCAGTACCTCTCCGAGCTGCGCCACCGCTTCTACCTTACGCTCAACCTGGACGAGGAGCACCGCATTGTGCCCCAAAACGCTCACCTGTTTGTGGCGAGCGGCGCTGCCATGGCGCACGAGTCCAATAAGCTCAGCACGTTCCCGCAGCTCATCGAGGCCATCGATGCCCTGGGTGACACGCAGGGTGCCGAGGTCGAGCGCCTGGATCCGCTCTTTGCCACCGACGAGGACTTTGCCGAGTTCAAAACCCGCCACGACCAGGAAGTCGTCCCCAAGGGCAAGCTCGAAGGCTACACCGGCCGCGTGTTCATCGGTATCGACGCCGGTTCCACCACCATGAAAGCCGCGCTCGTGGGTGAGGCCGGCCAGCTGCTGCACACCTGGTACGGCAACAACAACGGCGACATCCTAGGCACGGCCAAGGTCATCATGGCCGATTTCTACAACCACATCCCCGCGGGCTGCACCATCGGCCACGTGACCACCACAGGCTACGGCGAGGCACTGCTCATCGAGGCCCTCAAGGCCGACTCCGGCGAGATCGAGACTGTCGCGCACCTGCGCGGCGCCAAGGCGTTCCTGCCCGGCGTCGAGTTCATTCTGGACATCGGCGGCCAGGACATGAAGTGCCTGCGCGTCAAGGACGGCGTCATCGAACACATCATGCTCAACGAGGCCTGCTCGTCGGGCTGCGGCAGCTTTATCGAGAGCTTCGCCGTCTCTATGAACATGGACGTGCGCGCGTTCGCCGATGCCGCCATCCATGCCAAGGCCCCGGTCGACCTGGGCAGTCGCTGCACGGTCTTTATGAACTCGCGCGTCAAGCAGGCGCAAAAGGAAGGCGCCACGGTGGGCGACATCGCGGCCGGCCTGTCCTATTCCGTCATCAAGAATGCCCTGTTCAAGGTCATTAAGCTGCGCGACCCCAAGGAGATCGGCAGCCAGGTGATCGTCCAGGGCGGCACCTTTATGTCCGATGCCACGCTGCGCGCATTTGAGCAGCTCACCGGCGTTCATGCCGTGCGTCCCGACATCGCCGGCTGCATGGGCGCCTACGGTGCGGCCCTGCTCGCCCGCGATCGCGCCGGCGCCGACGGCACCTCGACCATCCTTTCGGCCGAGGACATCGCGCACCTCACCGTGACGCAAAAGCACGTCCGCTGCGGCCGTTGCTCCAACAACTGCCAGCTTACCGTCAACGACTTTGGCGGCGGCAGGCGCTTTATCACCGGCAACCGCTGCGAGAAGGGCGCCGGCCACAAAAAGCAGAAGACCGAGGCCCCCAACCTCTTCAAAAAGAAAAACGAGCTGCTCTTTAACCGCGAGGTCCTGAGTCCCGACGAGGCCCCGCGCGGCACCGTGGGTATCCCGCGCGCACTCAACATGTACGAGAACTACCCCTTCTGGCACGCGTTCTTTACACGCTTGGGCTTTAGCGTGCAGTTGTCCGACCAGTCGAGCAAGAAGACCTACCAGGCGGGCATCGAGTCCATGCCGTCCGAGAGCGTGTGCTATCCGGCCAAGATGAGCCACGGCCACGTGATGAACCTCATCGACCGTGATGTCGACTTCATCTGGATGCCGTGCGTGCGCTGGGAGCGCAAGGAGGATCCGACCGCCGGCAACTGTTACAACTGCCCCATCGTCATGAGCTACCCCACGGCGTTGGCGCTCAACATCGACGAGATCCGCGAGCAGAACATCGAGTTCCTGTATCCGTTTGTGCCGTATCACGACAAGACCGAGCTCAAGCGCCGTCTGTACCAGGTGCTCGCCGTCGACCGCGTGGCCGATGCTGAAGCCGGTCGCGGTCGCGTGCGCGGTCCTAAAATCACGCGCTCCGAGGTCGATGCCGCTGTCAACGCCGCTTTTGAGGCCGATGCGCGCTTCCACGAGGATATCCAGACCATGGGCGAGGAGGCCCTTAAGTGGGTCGAGGACCACGGCGGCCACGGCATCGTACTCGCTGGCCGTCCCTACCATAACGACCCCGAGATCAACCATGCCCTGCCCGAGCTTATCTCGAGCTTTGGCTTTGCGGTCTTTACCGAGGATTCGCTCGCGCATCTGGTGAAGCCCGAGCGTCCGATTCGCGTCGTCGACCAGTGGATGTACCACAGCCGCCTGTACGCCGTCGCCCGTTTTGTGACGATGCGCAACGACCTGGACCTGATCCAGCTCAACTCTTTCGGCTGCGGTCTCGATGCCCTGACTACCGACCAGGTGCAGGAGATCCTGGAGGCCAGCGGCAAGATCTACACCGTGCTCAAGATCGACGAGGTGTCCAACCTGGGTGCCGCGCGCATCCGCATCCGCTCGCTCATGGCCGCGCTTAAGGACCAGGAGGCCGAGCGCTTGGCCGAGGCCACGGCAGCGGGCGAGGCCTACGAGCAGGGCGACGCCGCGCCGGTGGCGCCCTCCACGGATGCCCCCGCGTTCGCGAGCCGTAAGTACACGTTCGAGGCGCAGCGCGAGAGTGCTTCGACCGCGTGGCCCAAGGTGCCCTTTACCGAGCAGATGCGCGACGAGGGCTACACCATCCTGTGCCCGCAGATGGCGCCGATCCACTTTGACCTGGTCAAAGAGGTGTTCCGTGGTGCTGGCTACAACTTGGGGCTGCTGCCCTCGACCGATCACGATGCCGTCGAGGCCGGCCTGCGCTACGTGAACAACGACATCTGCTATCCGTCGATCCTGGTGACGGGCCAGATTATGGAGGCCATCGAGAGCGGTCGATACGACCTGTCCAAGACGGCTGTGGTCATCAGCCAGACCGGCGGTGGCTGCCGCGCCACCAACTACATCGCACTCATCCGCAAGGCCCTGCGTGAGAGCGGCCACCCCGAGATCCCGGTGATCTCGCTTTCGGCCGTGGCGCTGGGCGAGGACAACCCCGGCTTTAAGATTACGCCGGCGCTGCTTAAGCAGGCAGTCTACGCGGTACTCTTTGGCGACGTGATGATGCAGATGCTCTATCGCTGCCGCCCGTACGAGGCCACGCCCGGTGCCGCCAACGCACTCTACGAGGAGTACATGGCGCGCGCCCGCAAGCTGGCGCCCAAGTTCAACCGCCACAACTACACCAAGCTGTGCCGCGAGGCCATCCGCGCGTTCGATACCATGCCGCTCGTGGGTGAGGGTACCAAGCCGCGCGTGGGCGTGGTCGGTGAGATCTTGGTCAAGTTCCATCCCACAGCCAACAACCACGTGGTCGATGTCATCGAGCGCGAGGGCTGCGAGGCCGTGGTGCCGGGCCTGCTCGACTTCTTCCTGTACTCCATGAGCAACGCCGAGCTGCAGAAGGACGAACTGGGAAGCTCTGCTACCACGCGCGCTGGTATGCAGGCGCTCATCAAGCTCGTGGACTGGATGCGTACGCCGGTGGAGGAGATGCTCGAAAAGTCCCGCCGCTTTGAGGCACCCGAGCGCATCGGCACCATGGCGGACAAGGCCCGCACGGTGCTTTCGGTGTGCAACAACATGGGCGAGGGCTGGCTGCTCACAGCTGAGATGCTCGACCTGATCGACCACGGTGCGCCCAACATCATCTGCACGCAGCCCTTTGCGTGCCTGCCTAACCACGTGGTGGGCAAGGCCGTGATCAAGGAGCTGCGCCGCCAGCACCCCGAAAGCAACATCGTCGCGGTGGACTACGACCCCGGTGCGTCCGAGGTCAACCAGCTCAACCGCATTAAGCTCATGATCAGCGTGGCCAAGGAAAACATGCGCGCCGGTAAGGGCTTTAAGCTCGAGAAGGTGGCGCCGCTCGCGATGGACGAGGTCACCGGCCAGATGCGTGCCCATGATGGCTGCGTGAGCTGTGGCACGGCCAGTGAGGAGGCCGTTGCATCGGTCGCCAAGCGTTTGGGACGTGGCATTAAGAAGTAGCTGGTCTGCTATGGGCTGGATATGAGACAAACGGGTGGTAGCCGTACCGGCTGCCACCCGTTTTTGCTGGACATATGTTGCGTAAATGACCTTGCTACAGCCTTCCGTGGGCTTGCCCGATTTTTGGGCCGGCTCGGGCTTTGAGGACAAGCTGCTGCAAGCCCAGGGCGATTTTTCGCTCAACGCGGGCCAGCACAGCGTGACCTATCTGCCAAACGACGAGATGATCGCTGCGGACTGCCCATCGCCACCTACGAGATGGAAGCCGAAAAGTATATCTACCGCGTGTACAAGTACGAGCTGTAGGGCCGCGCTTAGGTTTGACCAATGGAGTATGAAAACACGCCGTTCGCCGATGCTCCCTCCGCGAGTGGCAGCCATATGGTTTGATGTTAGAAACATATAGTTGTTGCCAGCCTGCTGGCGACGTTCTCCCTGATATCGGAGGTTCCAGGTATGTTTCGCGCTCCGTTAAACAACTATCGGTTGGGCTAACATGGGTCGCCGTGCTATTTCGATAGCCCTTGCAGTGGTCTGCCTGGCTGTGCTCCTGGGCGCTACAGGGCTGTTTGCTATAAGCCGAGAAACGTCCTATATGCAGGAATGCGCTTCCGAAGGGTTTGCCATTGATGGTTTCTATCGGGATGACAAAACGAGTCGGGAAACCCTGGCTTTTCTTGAGGAGGATGGCTGTCGATGGCAACTGGTCAACAAAGACGGAATCTGCACAGACGGGCAGTTTAAGCGTACGGATGATCCCAATATCCTGGTATTAAAGAAGGAAAACGGCGAAGAATTCGGCACGGTTCACGTTGCGTATATATCGCGCCGACGCAATCAGGGGCAGATTTACCTAATTAGAAATACTAAGGTGACCCGATTTTATCTTGTGAGCACCGATCCGGCGTTTACGGTGGAGTCTGGCGATGTCGATGCGGACGTCTGATTCACGGCAATAAAACAGCGAGCGGGGCTCGGGTGTGAACTGTACCCCGCTATTTGCTCGTGTCCGTATCGCGTCTGCGCCTCGTCGTAACTTGCGTCCGTGCGAGCACTCGTCCCGCGCCGGCATCACTTTACGTCAAACTCCACGCGATCGAGTTCGGGTACGTTGAGGTCGATGAGCTTGCGGGCGACGTGGCGGTCGTGCGCCCCGAGCGCCTCGCCTGTCGTCACATGGGCGACAATTTCGCGCTCGACAATGCCCTCTTCCTCGCCCTCGGTGGCCGAGGTCTCGACGGCGACGGTGTAATCCTTAAAGCCTGGCAGCACCGCCGCAAGCTCGCGCGTGGTTTCGGTGACGCCGTAGCCGTCCTGCACGCCGGCCTGCGCCGAGCCAATGGAACCCGCCGTCATAACAATGCAGGGGATGGCAAAAATCACCGTGCCCACAATGATGCGGCGGCGCACCTTGCGCGACAGCTCGTCGACCTCGGCGTCTTCCTCAGCGGTCACAATGCCGTCGCCGTTCAGGTCGCGCTTGAGCGGCACGCGCAAAAGAAGCAGCACGGCTTCGGCAGCCAGCGCGATAAAGACCACGTTGATGCCAAACTCGTAGAGCGCCGAGAGAAACAGCGACCCGCTTGCGATGGCGATGCCATAGCCCGCCGCGCACAGGGGCGGCATGAGCGCGGTCGCCACGGCTACGCCGGCAATGAGCGTCGAAGGCTCCTGATCGCGCGAGTTGCCCAGCCCGCCCGCAAAGCCGCCCGCGAGCGCGACGGCAAGGTCCCACACAGTCGGCGTCGAATTGTCGATGATGGCAGCTGTGGTGGTGCCAAGGGGCGAGAGCTTAAAGTACAACGTGGACGTGACCAGGCAAAAGGCCATCTGCAGCGCAAGGCTGGCGATGGCTTCGACGGTAATCTCACGGTCGAGCGTGGCGATGCCATATGCCATGGCAAGGACCGATCCCATGAGCGGGCAGATGAGCATGGCACCCACGATGGCGATGTCCGAGTCGATATCGAGGCCGATGCTTGCGATGAGCATGGCGATGATGAGGATGCATAGGTGGGAGCCAGTCAGACGCGCCCCGTTTACAAAACGCTTGCGGATCACGTGATAGGGCGCGCGTCCCTCGCGAATGTTGAACGCGCGCTTTAAAAAGCGACCAGCCTGCTCGGCAGCCTCACTATGGGCAGGGCGGATGCCGTGGCGCCGGTGATGGCGTTCACGCAGTCGCTTGATCTGTTGTTTGTCGAGCTCCATGTCCACCTCGTTCCAGCGCGGTCCGCGCAACGCGCCCGTTGTCCTAACTCTACACCGTGGCGGGCGAGGTGTCTGTTGGATGCGGAATCCGATAGGACGGATGACGCGGGAGCAAATGCAAATCACAGGCTCAATTCCATCACGCGAAAATATGATGCACCAGCTCCTTCAAATGTGACGAAATTGTGAAGCACAGGAGCATGAATTTCAAAAAATACGCTGGTCGCCAATGTTGCGCAACAGAATTCAAAAATCGGCTCCTACATTTTGAAGCGTATGGATACATCCGTGTCAAAGGGAGAAAGCCATGGCAAACTACAGCCCACAACACTTTGAGCCTCGGGCTAAGGCCGTCAACGTCAAGGGCGTTGCCAACCGCGCCGTCGCAACCGTTTTGACGGCGGGCCTCATCGCTCAGCCGCTCATGTCGCCGCTGGCGGCAATCGCCGCACCGTCAACCGATAACGGCGATTCTGTTCAGGGGGGGGGTAGTTCTGTAGAGAACACCGTTGTCGCCGGTAACCAAGCGGTCGCAAAGACAGCCGCCCAGTTGGCCGAGGAGTCGGCAAAGCAGCTCAAGGACGCTCAGGCCGCCTACGATGCCGCCCAAAAGAAGGCCGACGCGGCAGGCCAGGCTCAAAAGCAGGCGCAGCAGCAAAAGAATCAGGCCTCGCAGACCGTGACCGATAACGCCGCCGAGCAGAACGAGGCCGAGGCAGCCGCGCTTCAGGAGAAGATCGATGAGCTCAAGGCCGCCGTCGACAAGGCCGAGCAGCAGCAGAAGAAGCTGGGCGACCTGAACGATCAGCTCGATCAGGCCAACAAGAGTGTCGAGGATAAGACCCAGGCGCTCAAGGACGCCAAGGCAAAGCAGGATGAGGCCAAGAAGGCCCTCGATGATGCCCAGGCCAAGCTCGAGGCCATGGGTATGGACGAGTACGAGGCCGCCAAGAAGGCCGTCGAGGACGCACAGGCAAAGCTCGATGACGCCAATAAGGCCGTTGCTACTGCACAGGCCAATCTGGACCAGGCCAAGGCTGCCGAGGCCAGCGCCCAGCAGGAAAAGCAGAATACCGAGGCAGCTTTGACGACTGCCCAGGCCAAGAAGCAGGAGACTGCCGCTGCTCTCGCAGCCGCAACCACCGCGCGCGATAACGCCCAGCAGAAGTTCAACCAGGCGCAGGCCGCGCTCGATGCTGCCGTCTCGGGTACGGGTGTTGACCTGAGTGCGCTTGAGGCCGCCAAGATCGCTGCTGCTGGTGAGCTCAAGACCGCGAAGGCCGCGCTCGAAGCCGCGACGACTGCAGACGCCACCGCACAGACAAATCTGCAGGCCGCCCAGGCTGCCGCCACCGCCGCACAGGAGAAGGCCAACGCCGCCAATGCCGCCGTGGCATCTGCCCAGTCTGCATACGATGCGGCAAACAAGGAGTACAAGGACGCGGCCAGTAAGCGTGACGCCGCGAAGACGGCATACGAGCAGGCCCAGCAGACCGAGGCCGACAAGAAGGCTGAGTACGACCGACTCGTCGAGATTCGTCAGCAGAAGAGCAACGAGTTCGATCAGGCTCGTGCTGAAGTAACCGACGCGCACAATGCATACGACGCCGCAAACGCCGAGGTCGAGAAGCTTAACCAGCAGATTGCCGACCTCAAGTCGCACATGACCGTAGACCAGAATGTCATCAACCAGGGTATGTTCGGCTTCTTGAACTACATCATTGGCGGCAGCCAGTTCACAGCCACGCAGAAGTCGAATGCAAGCACTGCCGCGTCGATGCTCATGGGGACGACAGATAAACAGAGCTGGTATGATAGTTACGTCGATCAGGACATGTCTCGAGACACCAATCCGCTCTCCTTGGAGCAGATGCGTAACGCCCTGACCTATCTCGATACCCAGAACAACCTCCGCAAGGCGAACGGTCAGTCTGAGCTTAGCGTCAGCCTCCGCATGACTGCGGCAGCCGCCCTCAATACATCATATTCATCGAACATCTGGGGGCACTCGAACTGCTATTTCGATCAAGGTGAGAACCTTGCAGGCGGCGGCGGGGCATACACCGGAGGCGAGACCGAGGATACGCTTGGCTGGCCATATACCGGCCTCTACACCCAGGAGAAAGAGGCATTCGATAAGTACGTCGCGCAGTATGGCGACGCGCTCGGTAGCCATCGATATGATTCCTACTATATCTATCAGCACTACAACAGCATCTACCATGAGTGCGGGCACTATCTCAACATCATCGATGCCGGCGCGAAGGCTATCGGCATCGCGACCGGTAGCGGTAAGAATACCGATTCCGAGGTAACCGTTTTCGACTATAGCGGGAGCACGGGGCAGAAGGATTTCACTGTCTCCGAGTTCAAGAAGCTCGTCAACGACTACATCGAATCCGCCTACAATGCAGGCGGCACGCAGGAGCAGAAGGAGCAGCTGAAGCAGCTTCAGAACAAGCTGGCAGATGCGCAGAAGAACTTCGGGACCGCTGGAACGGCTTATTCTAACGCGTTGGATAAGCAAGAAAGAGCTCGCGACGCCTATACCGCGGCCGACACGAACGTGAACACCGCCAAGGGCGAGTACGAGAAGGCTAAGTCCGCCACCGCTTCCGCCAAGTCCGCCTACACCGCCGCCGAAGCCAAACTCAAGGGTATCGACGTCAAGACGCCCGAGACCAAGCTCGAAGCCGCCAAGAGCGAGGCCGCTACTGCCCAGGCAGCTCTCGATAAGGCTAACGCCACGCTTGCTGACAACAAGACGAAGGCGGCCGATGCCGCTGCTCACAAGGCGAAGGCTCGCAGCGCCCGCGACGCCGCCAAGGTAAAGTCCGATCAGGCCAACGAGGCGTATGACAACGCTACCGCTTCGGTCAAGGACCTTGCCGCCAAGCTCGATGCCGCCAAGACGGACCTTGCGAACAAGCAGGGCTCGCTTGACGAGGCAAAGAAGGCCGACGATGCCGCCCAGGCTGGTGTGGATAAGGCCCAGGCCGCAGATGCTCAGGCCGCGACTGCTCTTTCGGATGCCAAGCAGGCAGTTGCCGCCAAGACGCAGGCTCTGTCCGACGCACAGGTGAAGGCCAAGGCTGCCGAGGGCGAGCTGGCCACCGCGAACAAGGCTTTCGAGCGCTTCGCTGGGGCCCAGAAAGCGGTCGACGACGCCAAGGTCGCCTATGACGCTGCCGTCGCCGGTGTCGCCGATGCCCAGAAGCAGCTCGAGGCCGCCAACGAAGCCGTCGTCGATGCGAACTTCGAGATCGTCACGGCCAAGGCCGAGCTCGCCAGCGATGGGGCACTCAAGGCCGATCTTGAGGCTGTCGACCACAAGGCATCCCTTGCCGCGGGCACGACGGGCAACGAGAAGCTGGTCAAGCTTAACGCTGCCTACGCTCGCTATAAGGCTGCCGTCGATGCCGCCGCTGGTCTCAAGGCTGCTCTGAGCGATGCCGATGCCAAGCTGTCCGATGCCAACGACGCCTATGCCGCCGCGCTTGCCGAGCTTGGCGATGCCAAGGATGCCCTGGCTGCCGCGCAGGCCGAGTACGACAAGTATCATCCCAAGGCTGAGCCGCAGGCCAAGCCTCAGGTTGCGCAGGCTGCTGCAAAGGCCCCCGTTGCCAAGAAACAGGCTGCGCCTGCCGCGCTCGCCCAGACTGGCGACAATTCCGCTCTTGCGGGCGAGGTGTTCGTCATCGGCGGTATCACCCTCGTGGCCGCTGGTGTGACGCTGAGCGATCGTCGTCGCAAGCAGATGTAGCGTTTCGAGCGTAGATTCTGCAACGAACTTCGGTTCATAGCAGGAACGCTTCGATAGCTTAACCGATAAGGCCGGCGCGCTGTTAAACGCAGCGCGCCGGCCTTTCTTTGCGTTGATATCAAAAAGTCCGGTCGGTAGCCGCGAAAGCTACCGACCGGGCAAGCCGTAGGCAATATGGTTGCTGTCGAGCAGCTGCTCGACTTAGCCCAGCAGGCTTAAGCCCACGGAGACAAACGCCAGGATAACGCCGACGATGGACTCGCCGCCGAGCAGGCCGCTGGCAACGACCAGACCCTGTTCCTGGAAGGCGGCGTCCTTGGCAGCTCTCTCCTCGTCAGAAAGACCAGCGGTGGCGTCGCGGTGGGCGGACCACTTGTCGTAGGCGAGTTTGACGCAGGAGCCCAGGAATGCCGTGAGTGACATGTAGAACGGCAGGTACACGCCCAGGCCGATCATCATGGCCGGAATGCCGAACCAGTACATGACGATGCCGGCGATAAAGCCACCTGCGAACCACGGCACGCTCGGGATGCCCGAGACCATGGTGGCGACTACGCTTGCCTGCGCGGCCACAAAGCTCTTGTCGGGGCCGAAGGCGTCCGGACCATAGGCGGTGACGAGCGCGACCATGACAGCGGCAGCGACCAGGGCACCCACGATGCCGCCGATGGCCTGCCCGACCCACTGTGCGCGCGGGTTGGTGCCCAGCACGGCGCCGGCCTTAAAGTCGTTCATGACGTCGCCCGCAAGGCCGCACGCCACGGCTACGATGCCGGCGATAAAGAACAGCTTGACCTGAGCGATCTGAGCGAAGGCGGCCACGATGAGCATGACGATGAGGCCAAAGATCTCCATGGGGTCGATGCCCGTCTGGCCGCAGCTCTGTGCGCTCATGATGGTGGTGACAAAGGTGAACAGCGTCACGATGACGGCCGGAACGGGACCAAGGTCAAGCACGATGGCGATGATCACGGCGATGGCGGCGGCGCCCAGGCCGATGATGCCGGCGTCGAGCTTAAGGGAGCCCGAGATGAGCGACTGCTCGTCGGTGTCGGTGGAGCTGTCGGCGGCAAGACCGCGGACGATACCGGCGACCTGCGGCAGGATGTCCTTGAGGACGACGGCGACGCCAAAGCCCATCATGAGGCCCATGCCTAGGGACTTGACGATGCCCTGCGCAGTCACAACGTCGAACAGACCGGCAGCGGTGCCACCCACGATGATGCCAAAGTTGCCCAGCAGCGCGCCGGCAAACCAGAAGGCGACGGGGGCGAAGCCCACGAGGAAGCCGACGGAGAGCAGCATGGGCGAGTTGTAGATGCCAAAGGTCACGCCGGGGATGTTGAGCGTGCACAGCATGCTGGGTACCACGCCCAGGGCGTCGCGCAGCACGCTGTAGATGCCTGCGATGGCCATAGAGCCAAAGAGCTGCTTGCCGGTTTTGCCGCCAGCCTCGGTTGCGCGCAAGGTCTGAGCTGCGGCGTTGCCGGTGGGGAACTCAAGCGCGGCGTCCACGATAAAGTGACGGTGGATGAGCGCGGTGGCCAGCAGGCCCAGGATGGTGCCGGCGAGTGCCACGATAAACATGTCGAGCCAGCTGATCTGGTCGGCATAGCCCAGCATCCAGGCGCCCGGGATGGTAAACGCCAGGCCGCCGGCGACCATGGCGCCCGCGGACATGATGGTGTGGGTGACGTTGGCCTCGTTGAGGCTGGCATTGCCCATGAGCTTAAGGAAGAACAGCGAGATGACGGCAGCGAAGACGATCGGCCAGGGGAGTGCGCCCATCTTGAGGGCGGTGTAGGCCGAGCTTGCCGTGATGATCACGCAGCCAAGGACGCCGATGACGACGCCGCGCAGCGTGAGTTGCCCGCGCATCGAAGCGCGGTTCGAGGGATTGCTCATATAGAACTCCTTTGCGTATATCCGCTTCCCCCGGGAGCGCCGCTACGGATACGGCGCGGGAAGTCGGGTTACCAAGGGCCGCCGCGTGAGCTCGCGCGCGACCGCGCACCAGTATAGCCGCAAGCTAGTCATTTTGGGATGACTGGTTTAGGGAGGCGATATACTGCTGGGCAGACGAAAGGAGCGCCGACGATGCTTAATGGGTGCGCATATATATTGACGGTCGACGTGGGCAACACGTTCATTCGCTTTGGCCTGTTTGCAGAGGATTCGGCCGCGGCGCAGGAATGCCCGCTTGCGACATGCGAGATCACGACGCCGTCGAGCATCACGGCCGACGAGGCGCGCATGAGGCTCACGCAGGTCATGGGCGCACTGTCAGCCGATGCGGGCATGTCGGGTGCGCTCGTTCCCGCAGCCGCAGTGCTGAGCTGCGTGGTGCCGGCACTCGAGCGCCCGTGGAAAGCGGCGCTTTCCCGCATCTGCACAGGGCGCGTGCTCACCGTGGGGCCGGGCCTCAAGACTGGCATGCCCGTCCACTACGACGACCCGGCCGAGATCGGCCCCGACCGCATCGCCGACGCCGTGGCGGCCCGTGCCGTCTACGGCTCTCCGTGCATCGTGATCGACCTGGGCACGACGACCAATATCGAGGTCATCGACGCGCACGGTACCTTTGTGGGCGGCGTCATCGCGCCGGGTCTGGCGCTTGGCGCCCGCTCGCTTTCGGCTGCTGCGGCGCGTTTGCCTCAGGTCGAGCCTTCGGCGCCAACGCACGTCATCGGTCGCAACACGCGCGAGGCCATGCGCTCGGGCGTGGTTCTGGGCGAGGTGGCCCGCATCGACGGCATGCTCGATATGGTGCTTGCCGAGATGCGCTCGACCAAGGCGGCGGGCGAGGGCAGCGTGCCCATCATCATCACCGGCGATGATGCCGAGGCGCTCGCGGCGTTGGTTGGCCATAGCCTGACGGTAGACGACGCGCTGACGCTGCGGGGTCTCGCCGAGCTCTACCGCATCAACCAAAAGCCCCGCCGCGTGTAAAAGTGAGGGCGCCGGTGGGACAAACGCCTCCACCTTTCACCTGCTACAATGGGTCAAACTATTGCGATTACGGAGGTGTCTGCCATGTCGGACGATCTTCATCAAACTTCGTCAGGCAAGCGCCTGGACGTCATTAGCTGGGACGAGTTCTTTATGAGCGTGGCCATCGCCGCGCAGCGCCGCAGCAAGGACCCCAACACACAGGTGGGTGCGTGCATCGCCAACACCAACCACCGCATCCTTTCGGTGGGCTACAACGGTACACCCTCGGCGCTCAACGACGACTTTTTCCCGTGGGGTACGAGCGACGACCCGCTGCAGGACAAGCACAACTACGTGGTCCATGCCGAGGCCAACGCCGTGCTCAACTACCGTGGCTCGCTCAAGGACCTCGAGGGTTCCACGGTCTACGTCACGCTGTTCCCGTGCCACGACTGCGCCAAGATTTTGGCTCAGGTGGGCGTGGGCGAGGTCGTCTACCTGGACAACAAGTACGCCGACACCGATGACGGACGCATCAGCCGCCGCATCCTCGACTCCTGTGGCATCAGCTACCGCCAGGTTATCGTCGATGTTCACATCGGCACCGAGGGGCGGGCTCAGCAGTAGCGCGTGGCAACGCCAGCTGGCAACAAAAGGCAGCCAAAAGAGCCCCGTCCCAAATTGACTACTCGTGAAAGTCGCGTCTGCGCGCATGGACGGCTCGTGAGCGGGTACATGGCTGTAGTAACATAGCTTCTGTCCGCGGGCGTGCCCGCGTTATTGTGAGAAAGGAGCCCCTGTGGCTGTTAACGAAGAGCTGCTTAAGAAGGTTCTTGAAGAGATTCGCCCCAACCTGCAGGCCGACGGCGGCGATATGGAGTATGTAGGCGTCGACGACGAGGGTGTCGTCAAGCTGGAGCTGCAGGGCGCCTGCGCCGGATGCCCTATGAGCGCACTGACCCTGTCCATGGGCATCGAGCGTATCCTCAAGGAGCATGTGCCCGGCGTTACCCGTGTCGAGCAGGTCAATGCCTCCGGCGAGGCCGAGGACCTGTACGACGAGTACGCGCCGTTCTAAGCTGCGAAAGCTGCGGACGGCATACTCCGCATAGACGTTACGCCCAAATATGCGGCTGCGAGCGCAAGGCCCGCGGCCGCATTTGTATGTAGGGAGTAGGAGGGTCGACATGCTCAACGACTTCTACCATATGCTTGATCCCGTCGCGATTTCGGCGGGGCCTATCACGATTTACTGGTACGGTCTGGCCTACGTGGTCGGCGCTTTGCTCACGGCGGTCGTTATGTACCGCACGCAGCGTCGTTGGGGCTTCGACATTACGATTGATGACCTGACGAGTGTCGTGGTCGGCGTGGTCTTTGGCCTCATTATCGGTGCGCGCCTGTTCTACGTCGTCTTTTACGGCGACGGCTACTACTGGGCGCACCCGCTCGAGATCTTTGCCACCAACGAGGGCGGCATGAGCTTCCATGGCGGCCTGGTGGGCGGCATTATCGGCGGCATCATCGTGTGCCGCATGTATAAGCTCGACGCATGGACTTTGGCAGACCTTGCCGTCATAGGCGCGCCGCTGGCCTTGTGCCTGGGCCGTTGTGCCAACTTTGTCAATGGTGAGCTGTGGGGCAAGCCGACCGATCTGCCCTGGGGCGTGGTCTTCGGTGGCACCGCGGGCGATATGCCGCGTCACCCCTCCCAGCTCTACGAGGCATTTCTTGAGGGCATCGTGCTCTTCTGTATTTTGCAGGTGCTCAGTCGCAAAAAGCCGCTACTGCCCCAAGGCACGTTTATGGGCGTCTTTGTGATGGGTTACGGCATCGTTCGCTTTTTGATTGAGTTTGTGCGTGTGCCCGATGCGCAGCTGGGCTATCTGCTGGGCGGCGTCATCACCATGGGTCAGCTGCTGAGTCTTCCGCTCGTAATCGCGGGACTGGCGCTCATCATCTTTGCTCGTCGCCGCAACCAGCCCCAGCGCATCTACCTCGACGCCTAACCACCAAAACCACCACAAAGGGGACAGGCACCTTTGTGGTGGTTCGCTGGGCAACGATGACAGAACCGTAACGTTTCCCCAGATAAAACCTGCCAAAATAAACCTGTCCCTTTTTGGCAGGTTTCTAGAAAGGCTCTTTGGACTGTGAAGGATTCCGATCTCTCCACAACGGCTGCGCGCGACGCTGCCCGCATCGTCTGGTTTAAGCGCTATCCCGCCAAGCAGACGCTCATCGCATTTTTGCTCGCGCTGTTGGCGACCACGGCGTTTTCCATCGATCCCGCCCCGGTGTCGAGCAACGCAGTCTTGGCGATTGACCCCAAAGCCTCGGGCATGCTGTACGTGTGCTACGAGGTGCTCCTCTCGTTTGCCGGCCATACCGACGCGGTCATGCTGCTTGCACTTGCCTGCCTGCTCACCTTGCCGTTTCGCTACGTGTTCTTTGGCCGTGGCGACACCTGGCGTCCATCGATCATTCTGCCGTCGCTGTTCTTCGCCATCTGCATGGTGTTCGGCCGCAGCTACGATCTCACCGACTCGGCCGAGATTGTCCTTGGCGACAAAGCCCGCATCATCTGCGCCTGGATTGGCGGCGCGGGCTGGATGCTCTTGGCGGTCGTTGCCTTCTACCTTGCCTTTGAGTGTCTAGATTGGCTGAGCTCTCGGCGCATTCCGTTTTCCGAAGCGCACTTTGGCCGCGTATGGCGTGTGACTCACGCCGTGCTCTCGGTCCATCCCTTTGCCGGGCCCTTCCTGGTGCTTATGATCGCCTGGGCGCCCACGCTCGTCGCTTCGCTGCCCGGCCTTTTTATGGGAGATACGGGCGCGCAGATTCGCCAGTGGTTCAACTATCCCAACGGCACGAGCGACTACCTGCGCCTACTCAACCCCAACGTGCTGCTCAACGGGCATCATCCCGTAGTGCACACGGCCATTATCGGCTCGTGCGTCCAGCTGGGGCTTTCACTGTTCAACAGCGCCAACGCAGGTCTTGCCATCTATACCTGCGCTCAATTTGTCATCACGGCTGCCTGCATGGCCTATTCCATTTCGTCGCTGCGCAAACTGGGCGTGAGCCTGCCGGTTCGCGGTGCGATCCTGCTGTTCTTTGCGTTTATGCCGATGTTCTCTAACTACGCGGCGTTGCTCACCAAAGACGTGCTCTTTGCCGATGCGTTCTTGGTGCTGCTGGTACAGACCGTCAAGCTCGTGGCATGTGGCTTGCCCCGTCGTGATGCCAATGTCGAGCGAGCGGGCGAGAAAACCCCCGTGCTCTTTGCGCGCCACGACTGGCTGCTGCTCGCTCTGGGCGCCATGGGTTCCACGTTTCTGCGCAACGGCGGCCTGGTGTTTCCCCTGGCGGCATGCGTAATCGCGGCGGCGTTTTGCGTATGGGACGTGCATGTGGCTCGTCGTGCAGCCAAGCAGACTGGCGCTGCGCCTTCGGGCGCCATCCCGCGTTTCCGCTGGGTTGGCGTTCTCGCGGTGCTCGCGCTCTGCCTTGCCTCTAATATGTACTTCACCAAGGTCTTTATGCCGGCGCACGACATTACGCCCGGCTCCAAGCGCGAAATCCTTTCGATTCCGTTCCAGCAGACGGCTCGTTTCGTCCAAAAGCACGACGGCCTCAACTCGGGCGTCAACCCTACGGTTAAGGAGGACGGCACCATCGTGGAGGCTCCTTGCGACGGTTCAGTGACCGACGAAGAGCGTGCCGTGATCGACCGCGTACTCAAGTACGAGAACCTGGGCCGCCGCTACAACCCCGACAAGTCCGATGCCGTCAAGAACTGCTTTAACGAGTACGCCTCGCAGGAGGACATCAAGGCCTATTTTGAGGTGTGGGCCCAGATGTTCAAAAAGGATCCCGAGTGCTATATCTCGGCGCTCATCAATAACTACTACGGTTATTTTTATCCGAGCGCGCGCGATGCCTGGGTCTACAGCACGGCGCGTAGTGCCGAGATCATGGCGCGTCCCGACAACCTCAAGTACTTCGACTTCCATCCGGTTGACAGCAACGTGGTGCGCTGGTGCGACCACCTGATCAATTTGTACCGTGTGGCGGTGCAGCGTGTTCCCTTTATCTCGCTCACCATGAGCTCGGCCACCTATGTGTGGATCATGATCGCCGTGGTGGTCTACTTGCTGCGTCGTCATTCATGGCGTGCGCTGGCGATCTGGGTGCCGCTGTTGGGCGTGCTCGCTGTGTGCCTGATTGGCCCGTGCAACGGCTCGACTTACATGCGCTACCTGTATCCGGTCATCGCCTGCATGCCCTTCGCCATCGGCGCCACCGTCACCCGCAGCGACTTCTTCTGGTTCTAATTTGGTGCATTGAGGGCCAGGTTTCTTTGCACCAAAGGGGACATCATCACGACGCCTTCATTTTGGGGTTTATCTCGCAGGGCAGTAGGTATATCATAACGACGTTTGTTTATATTGCCCGAGCATCTGCGCTGGGCTTTAGGTCGAAACCGATAGGAGACACGTATGTCCGGACACTCTAAGTGGGCCACAACCAAGCATCGTAAGGGCGCGCAGGACGCCAAGCGTTCCGCCCTCTTCTCCAAGCTCAGCCGCAACATCACCGTTGCTGCCCGTCTCGGCGGTGACCCGCTGCCCGAGAACAACGCCAGCCTCGCCGCTGCCGTTGCCAAGGCCAAGGCTCAGTCCATGCCTAAGGACAAGATCAAGTCCGCTATCGACAAGGCTTTTGGTTCGGGTGCCGATGCCGCCGTCTACGAGAACATCGTGTACGAGGGCTACGGTCCCGCCGGTGTCGCCGTCTACGTCGACTGCCTGACCGACAACCGCAACCGTACCGCCGCTGATGTCCGTTCCGCCTTCTCCCACGCTGGTGGCAACCTGGGCACCTCCGGCTCCGTTGCCTTCCAGTTTGAGCGCAAGGGCCAGATCGTCGTCGCCAAGGAGATCCTGGACGAGAACGCCAAGAAGGAGACCATGATCGCCAACGGTGCTGCCGGTGACGAGGATGAGTTCATGATGGCCATCGCCGAGGCCGGTGGCGAGGACTACGAGGATGCCGGCGAGGAGTGGATCGTCTGGACTACTGCTAACGAGGTCATGGCTGTCTCCAAGGCGCTCGAGGAGCAGGGCGTCCAGGTCAAGGGCTCCGAGACCACCATGGTCCCGACCACCCCGACCGAGGTCTCCGGCGCCGACGCCAAGAAGGTTCAGCGCCTCATCGACCGTCTTGAGGAGCTCGACGACGTCCAGGATGTTTACAGCACCATGGACATGACCGACGAGGTCATCGCTGCCCTCGAGGAGGAGTAGCGCCCGCACGGGTTAAGCCGTGCATATCTGGGCATAATGAAGCGAGCATGCAAGCCTCGTGGAATAGATGAGCCGGATCCGCGTGCGTAGAGCACCGGACCCGGCTCTTTTATAATGATGCGAACCGTTTTGTATTTCGAGTGCCGAGATTTGAAGGGAGCGCCACGTGCGCGTACTCAAACGAGCCCTAGCGATTGTGTATCTTGCCGCCGCCATCGTGGCGCTGGGTACGCTTGTCTGCCAGTTTTGGGGGCCGTATACGTATCGCTTTATGCTGCTGATGCGCGACCCCATGCCGCGCATTGTCGTGACGGCATGCGGCGGAGTTGTGGCGATCGGCGTGCTGGTAAGCTTCTTTCGCCTGATGTTTGCTCGTCGCGAGCCGTCCTGTGTGCATCCGGCGGGGGAGCGCAATATCGAGGTCACCCTTGCGGCGCTTTCTTCGTGTGCTAGGGCTGCTGCCGAGCGCGACGACCGCGTGATGGTCGAGCATGTCGAGGCCCGCGTCCAAGGCTCCGACGATTCGCACGTCCGATTTAAGGTCGAGGCTATCGCGCTTGACGATAAGGACGTGGCATCTCTGGCTACTGCGATGCAGCGGCGCATCGAGGAAGCTTGCGACACCATGCTTGGCACGCCGGGCACGACCGCACGCGTTCGTTTTTTGCCGTCCAAGACTACCGTCCAGACCGTGGAGGTTTCCGGTGAGTGATACCAATCAAGACAAGACCGCTCGTACGCCGCGCCTGACGATTGACCAGAGCGCCACGCCGGCGAACGAACCTGTTGATTCCAAAGCAGAGGCAACCGAGTTGCAAGACGCGGCAGCCGCGGATTTTGACGAGGCTATGGGTCTCATCAAGGGTACGGGCGCTGCCATCTGGAGCTATGCTGTGCGTCATCCCAACACCACGCTCGGTGCCGTCGCTGGCTTTATCCTTGCCGTGTTGGTGCTCACGCTCGGCCTGTGGGACACGCTCGTCATTGCATTCTTCGTGCTGATCGGCGCCGTGATCGGCCAAATTCGCGACGGCGAAAACGGGATCGTCAACTTCTTCGGCCGTCTGTTTAGCGGCCGCTAATATGTATTCGACTGTCGCATCCGCGGCAGGCATAAGGAGGAACCATGGCTTTTAATACGAAGGTCGATGTGGCCGATACCGAGCTCGAGGCAGACGAGACCGTCACCGCCGAGGCCGAGGACGTAACGCTCGAGGACGAGACTCTCGTCGAGGCCGAGTCCGCCGATGACGCGGACGAGGATGATGAGGAAACAGACGAGTCCGAGGACTCGCTGACCTATTCCAACGGTGTGATCGAGAAGATCGTTGCCATGGCCACCCGCGAGGTTCCGCACGTTTTGGGCATGAAGGGTAACCTCATGCACTTTGTGCAGGAGCAGTTTGGTGCCGAGAATCTGACCAAGGGCGTGACGGTCGAGGTCACCGATGACAATCGCGTGGTCGTCAACATCTCCGTCATTATCGAGTACGGCGCCTATGCGCCCGCGATCTTCGACGATGTCAAGGCGCGTGTCACCGAGCGCCTTGCCGCGATGACCGGCCTTGAGGTGGCGGGCGTCAACCTGCGCATCGAGGACGTCATCACCCCCGAGGAGTACGAGCACCGCACCAGCCAGCACGAATAACCTTCCAAAAAGGGACAGGTTTGTTTTGGCAGGTTTTATCTGCGAAAACGTTAAACGGCCGACCGCGCAAGCAAAAGCGTGGCCGGCCGTTATTTGTATGCCCCCCGATGTAGGCATACCGCTCGTCTAACTAGGGGTTGCAATCGTCGCGTTCCGCGTTACCCTAATGGACGCATTGTTTCCAAATTGTTAACGAGGGGTTGCCGTAATGGCCGACGAGCACGAAACAGAAAGCAAGGCATGGGCGATTGAGGCCGCCGCGGCAGAGGCGGCATCGCGTGCTGCCGAGGAGATGCATCGTCCTCCCGTGGTGCCGATGGAGCGCGTGGTTGATCGCACCGATATCGAGCGCGGCGAGCGTGCCGGTCAAAAGCGCAGCCAGGAGCCGGGCTTTCCGCGCTTTTTTGCCGAGCTCAATCTGGGCCTGATTCTTACGGCCTTTGCCATCGTTGCGTTTAAAACCCCTAATCACTTTGCTTTTGGCGGCACCTCGGGCGTGTCGGTCATTCTGTCCACGCTGTTCCCGACCCTGCCCGTCGGTGTCTTTATGTGGATTATTAACGCGGTTCTCGTCGTTTTGGGCTTTATCTTTTTGGAGCGCAAGGCAATCCTGTGGAGCGTCTTCGCCTCGTTTGCGCTGTCCGCCTATGTTTCGCTGTTTGAGCTCTTTATTCCGACCGATGTCTCTCTGACGGGCGATATGTGGCTCGATCTGTGCTTTGCTGTGATTCTGCCGGCGCTCGGCAGTGCCATCGTCTTTGATATTGGCGCCTCGACAGGTGGCACGGACATTCTTGCCATGATCCTCAAGCGCCGCACCACGCTCGAGATTGGCCGCGCCCTGCTGTTGGTCGATATCGGCATCGTGACCATCGCGGCCTTCTTGTATGGCCCGCGTGTCGGCCTGTATTGCGTGCTCGGCCTGTTTGCCAAGACGCTTGTGGTCGACAAAGCCATTGAGAGCATCCATCTTCGTAAGGTCTGCACGGTCATTTGCTCCGAACCCCTTAAGGTCGAGGAGTTTATCGTCAAGCATCTCAACCGCACGGCGACCATCAGCCGGGGCTACGGTGCCTTCTCGGGCAAGTGTGTGACGGTGATCATGAGCGTGCTGAGCCGTCGCGAGGCCGTGCAACTGCGCCGCTATGCGCGCGAAGTCGATCCGGGTGCCTTTATCACGATCGTCGACAGCTCCGAGATCGTCGGCAAGGGCTTCCGCGGAACGAACTAGCACAGACGTATTCAACGAACCGCCTGCTGGCGCCGTGTACCTTGCAAATCGGTCATCTTTGAGTATTTGACCCCACATTGGGCAATAATGATGCTAAAGACATCGTTTGCGATCCAAGTGATTCGTTCAAGATACGAAGGGATGATTCTATGTTCTGCTCGCAGTGTGGCGCCCCCATGGGCGATAACGACAAGTTCTGCGGCGTGTGTGGCGCTCCTAATGCCGGTGCCGCTGGCCCCGCTCCCCAGGGACAGCCTCAGCCCCAGCAGTTTGTTCCGCAACCGCCCGTGGCGAATGCGCCAAAGGGCTGTGTGGCTCAGGCGTTCCAAGATATGACTAAGACTCCGGGCGTGCTTCAGCGTGTATGCCAAATCGCGTTTTTGCCGGCGCTGATTTGCGTTGTGTCGGTGCTCGTGCTGTTTATTCCCGTTATTGGCGGCATTGCGGCTGCCATCGGCTTTTTGGCAGCTTGTATTGCGAGTGTGTGCGGTTCCGGCTTTGGTATCGAGTGGGGCCGTGATCTGTCGCTCAAGGTCGATGACGGCATGGACCGTCCGCTGATGCGTTCCACGTCGTTTGGTCTCGGAGTCTTTTCGAGCGTTATTTCGGTCGTGCTCGAGGTTATCGCTGCCATTCCCGTTATCGGTGTAGTGCTTTCGCTGGCGGAGGGCGCGGTAATTGGCGCCGCAGGCTCGTATTCGTATTACGGCTCTTATGCGCTCGAAGCTGCGCTGTTTGGCTCGCTTGGCCTGCTTGTCCTGGCGCTAATTGCCTCGGCGATTCTGGGTGTCTTCTTTAAGATGTTCGCCGACATTGCCGTGATGCACTTTGCGGTGACCGGGCGCGTCGAGAGCGCGTTTTCGCTCGATAAGGTCTGGGCGGCCTTTAAGCACAACAAGACCAAGCTGTTCTGTGCTTCGTTCCTTCCCGAGTTTTTGACGGGCCTGGTTTCCAACGCCATTACGTGGATCTTGACAGCTGTCTTTGGTGCCATCGCCGGAATTGGCGCGTACGGCTATTACTATCGCCCCACGGGTATCGAGGCGATTGTTACCGCCGGTGGTGTCACGCTCGTATTGTTCCTGGTGCTGATTGCATTCGTCACGGTGTTCCTTACGGTCTTTGGCAAGATGCTCAAGCACCGTGCCGTTGGCTATTGGGCTGCACGTTATGCAAGCGAATGGGCCGATGAGGACAAGGACGACGTTTTGACTTTTGTGCTCCCGGGTGAGAAGAAGCCTGCTCCTGCGGGATTCAATCCCACGGCAGCCACTGGTGCTGCGCCTGCCCCGGCGCCCGCGCCTGCACCTGCCCCGGCACCCGCGCCTGCCCCTGCCCCGGCACCTGCTCCTGTCCCCGCACCGGCGTCCGAGGCGACGCCTGCGGAGCCCGATTGGGATGCCGTTGCCACGCCGGCGGATGAGCCGGGCGATAATCCTGCTGCCGAAAACAATCAAACCGAATAGCCGGTCGAGGCGCCCTGGGCAACTGAGCCCGGGGTGCCTTTTTCTACTGCGAAAGCAAGAAAATGCCTGGGAAAACGGTTGCAGCAAAATTTCTCGGAAATTGGTCAATGTTGCGCAACAACGTCGCGGCTATTGTTGAGAACGTAGACGTGTAAGGTTTGAAGGCGTGCGACGCCTTAGGAAAAGGAGAGGCTCATGTTCTGTCCCACTTGTGGTTCTCCCATTTCGGATGATGCCAAATTCTGCCCTGTTTGCGGATCCGCCGTTGGTGCCGCTTCTGCCGCTGCGGCCCCGCAGCCCCAGCCCGCTCCGGCCCAGGCTATTCAGCCCGCGCCCCAGCCTCAGCAGCAGTACACCGGTCAATACGCCCAACAGTCCGCATCCGCTCCGATGGGCTATGACCCCATTAAGGCTGACCGCAGCCTGATCGGCTGGCTGCTGCTCTCTCTTGTGACCTGCGGTATCTATTCGTTCTACTTCCTGTATTGCTTGGCACGCGACGTCAACACGTTGTGTCAGGATGACGGCGATTACACGCCGGGTCTGGCGGAATTCATCCTTCTATCGTTTGTGACCTGCGGCTTCTACGCGTACTACTGGTATTACAAGATTGGCAACCGCCTGCAGGCCAACGCTCCTCGCTACGGCCTGGTGTTCCAGGAAAACGGCACCACCGTTCTTCTGTGGCAGATCTTCGGCGCGCTCCTGTGCGGCCTTGGTCCCATCTTCGCTATGAACATCGTCATCAATAATACCAATGCCATGGCAACGGCTTACAACACTCGCCTTGGCGCTCGTGCCTAACAATAAGGGCGGCGTGAACAGCTTCCAGGGACATAGGGGCACGGCAGAGCTCCTTCGCCGCGCCCTTTTTTGCACCGGCGCGCTCTTTGTCGCCTGGCTCGCGCTCTACCTGCTCGACATTGGCTGCATTTTTCGATTGATGACGGGCATTCCTTGTCCGGGATGCGGCATGACGAGGGCGTGGCTGGCGGCGCTGCGCCTCGATTATGCGGCTGCCTTTGCCTACCATCCGCTGTTTTGGGTGGTGCCGATTGCGTTTGTGCTCGCGTTCGTGCGCGAGGAGGTGGCATCGAGCAAGCTAAAGCGTGGTATCGACATTGCGGTCACCGTGTTGTGCGTGCTGGTCGTCGTCGTATGGATCGTGCGCCTCGTCAATCCGGCAGATGCCGGTCTGCTCTTTGGCGGCTATGCGCCCGCCGGAGTTCCCGACGATATCATCCACCTCGAACCCCCACGCTGGCTCACCATCCTTCGCTCTTACCTGGCGTGACGGAGGACGCGCTAGAAAAACGGTCGACACATAAGCGGGGGCGAACGTTGAGATAACGTCCGCCCCCGCTTTGCTTTAGCCAGGCTGTTATGGATGGGCGTGACGGCTACTCGTCGCGCTTTTCCTCGTGGCGAGCGGCAGCCCGCGCATCGTGGATGCCCTTGATTGCAGCATGGCGGGCGGTGCGAGCATCGTGCATGGCGTCGCGCGCCTCAGCGGCCGTGGCCTTGGCAGAGCGCAGCTTGGCGGCCAAGTCGGGGTTGGTCTCGGCAACCGCGGCGATCGTGGGGCCGTCGAGCTCCTCTTGCGTGGGCTCGGCCAAAAAGTCGATAGCATACTGGGCGGCCACCATGGAGCCCTTTGCCAGCACGGTCTCGTCAATCTTGTAGAAGCAAGAATGTTGGGCGTACGTGGCGCCAATCTGGGGGTTGCGCGTGCCAACAAAGGCGAGCACGCCCGGCACGCGGCGCAGGTACTCCGAGAAGTCCTCGCCCGAAAGCGTGCCGCGATAATGGCCTTCGCCCGCGGGGCCCAAGCACTTGACCACGGCCTGACGACAACGCTCGCTCGAGGCGACGTCGTTTTCGACCTTGTAGTTGGCGATGGTGTAGTCGGTAAGTTCGGCCTCTGCGCCCAGGGCTGCCGCGGTGTGCTCCACGATGCGGCGCATAAGCTCGGGCATTTCCTCGTGCGTCTTGTCGCCATAGGTGCGCACCGTGCCGGCGAGGTAGGCCGTGCCGGCGATAACGTTGCGCGCGGTGCCGCCGTGCAGCTCGCCGACGGTGATGACAGCCGGCTCGTAGGGGCTGATCTCGCGCGAGACGATGGTCTGCAGGGCGTTGACGATCTCGGCAGCCACCATAACGGCGTCGTGGCCGCGCTGGGGCATGGCGCCATGGCACGAGGTGCCGCGGACATCGATGCGGAACCAGTCGGTGTTTGCCATGCGCGGGCCGGGCTCACAGCTCACGGTGCCGGCGTCGACTTCGCTCCAGATATGCGCGGCGTAGGCACCATCGACGCCGTCGAGCACGCCCGTGCCGATCATGAGCTTGGCGCCCTGGCCGTTTTCCTCGCTGGGCTGGAAGACGATGCGGACCTCGCCGTGGATGTCGTCGGTCATATGGCGCAGGATCTGCAGCGTGCCGAGCATCATGGCGATGTGGCAGTCGTGGCCGCAGGCGTGCATGCAGCCCTCGTTGACGCTGGCAAACTCCTCGCCGGTCTGCTCGGTAACGGGCAGGGCGTCGATGTCGGCGCGCAGTAGGATACGGCGGCGCGGCGTGCCGTCCTCGCGATAGGCGTCGGGCGCGGTGCCGCGAAGGGTCGCCACCAGGCCCGTCTTGAGGGGACGCTCGTAGGGGATATTCATGGCGTCGAGCTGGTTGGCGATGTCGGAGGTCGTGCGCTCCTCGGCAAGGCTCAACTCCGGGTGCTTATGGAAGTGGCGGCGCTGCTTGATGATGTAGGGCTCAAACTCGGTGGCGATATCTCGGATGGCCGCGGTGACATCGTCTGCCGCGCGAGCCTCGGTCGCCGCCATAATCTGCTGTGCCTTGGTCTTCGTCATGGTCGATTTGCTCCTTGCTGGGTTGATCGCAAAATCGTACAGGCTCTCTCCAGTATGCCACCTGCCGCTAGGGCTGGTAAAGTTGCCGTTTGCCGCTTGGGGTTTTGTTACAAGGGCGGGGGAGTACACTCGGGGGTGTTGAATTTCCTGCCAGAGATGGGGATGCCCATGCAACATATCGATCGGATTATCCGCTCCAAGAACGTCTTTACCGCGCAAGACGGCACCGATACCGCCCGCGAGCTGGCGATTGCCATTGCAAGCGACCGTATCGTCGCAGTCGGTGCGCCCGATGACGTGATCGCCGCCGCTCCTGCCGCCACGCCGGTTATCGACTACGGCGAGCAGTTTGTCTGCCCCGGTTTCCATGACGCTCATCTGCACTTCTTCCATACCTCGGTCGGTTCCTCGCCGTACATGCTCATGGATATGGGCACGTCCGAGGCTGCGCTGGTGCAGCACGCGCTCGAGTTTTCCCGGGACCTGCCCGACGACGCTTGGGTTGTGACGCAGGGCTGGCGTGATTACCGTTGGGACCCGCCCGAGCATCCTACCAAGGCGTCGCTCGATGCGGCATTCCCCGATCGTCCCTGCGTTATGTATTCGGGCGACGGGCATACGCTTTGGCTCAACAGCCGCGCACTCGAGGCGCTCGGCGTCACACGCGACAGCGAGCCGCCAGCGGGCGGCAGTTACGACAAGGATGCAAACGGCGAACTCACGGGCATTGCTCACGAGGCGGCTGCCATGCAGCTGCTACCGCGCTGCCTTGAGTGGCTGGGGGAGGATCGCATCGCAAGCGCTTACGCCGATCAAATGAGGCGTATGGCCGAGCAGGGCATCACCTCGATATGCGATATGTCGCTCATGTCCATGCCGGGCTGCGACTTTATCCGCGACGACGTCTACGACAAACTGCAGGCAGCTGGCAAGTTGGGCATCCGCGCCCATCTGTTCCCCACGCTGTTGGATGACCAGTCGCGCTTGGAAGAGCTGCAGACCCGCTACGCGAACAACGCGCTGCTCTCGGCGCCAGGCTTTAAGCAGTTCTTCGACGGCGTGTCGAGCGAACACACGGCCTATCTCACCGAGCCCTATACCAACCCGCGCTTCCCGGGCGACCAGGGCCGTCTGACGGTTCCGGCCGAGCGTATGCGCAAACTGGTCCTCGCTGCCGCGGAGCGCGGTCACACCGTGCGCATCCACGTCATTGGCGACGGTGCCATCCATGCCGCGCTCGATATCTTTGAGGAGGCCGCCGAACTGTATGGCCTGCCCCAGCACAGTCATAACACGCTCGAGCATCTGGAGAACCTCTTGCCCGAGGACATCGATCGTCTACGCAAGCTTAACGTCGTTGCCTCGAGCCAGCCCTGTCACATTACACTCGACCCGGGCGGCCCCGAGCGCGATCTGGGCCTGGAGCGCAGCCGCATCATGTGGCCGTTTGCGACCTATAAGCAGCGCGGCATTCGCCAAGCCTTCGGTACCGACAGCCCTATCACAGCTGTTACCAGCATGAACGTGCTCTACACGGCTATCACGCGCCAGGACCCCAAAAGCCACTGGCCCGAGGGCGGCTGGCTGCCGAGCGAGCGCATCGATGCAGCAACAGCCCTGCGCAACTACACCCTGGGCAGCGCGTACGCAGCGGGCGACGAGCAAAACCTCGGCAGCCTGGAACCCGGCAAATACGCCGACCTGGTAGTCCTGGATCAAAACCCACTCACCATCGACCCCCAAGAACTGCAAGCCACCAAGGTTCAGGCCACCTACCTGGCAGGTAACGTAATCTACGAGCGCTAGCCTCATACCCCACTCATAGGGGGCACGTTTCAGCAACGTGCCCCTTTCTTGTTCGCAACATCTGCATCGCCATTTTGCTGCACTGACTTTTCTGAATGCCGGGCCTGAATTAGTTAACCTGCCTCCCGTGTGGCTCCGGAGGGGCGGGGCATAAGGTTTATCGCGAGTTCCGCACGAGCCGAAGGCCACTTAATGTGGCCTTCGTGCGAGCAGGACTGCCCGAGCAGGAAACCTTACGCCCCGCCCCTCCGGAGCCACACGGGAGGCATCGCTAAGTTATCCCCCGGCATTCAGAAAATCTAAGTGCCAAAAAATAAGATTTTTTGACTCCGTGTTGTATAACCCGCCATTCGTGGGTACCATTCAACGCGTACGCAAACAAAAAGGGTTAATTCGCGTGGCATAACCACGCGGCCCAAAAAGGAGGAGACAAGCATGTCGTCTTTGAAGCCGCTTGCAGATCGTGTTCTGGTCAAGCCCGACGAGGCCGAGCAGAAGACCGCTTCTGGTCTGTACATCGCCAGCAACGCCCAGGAGAAGCCGCAGCGCGGCACCATCGTTGCCGTTGGCGCCGGCAAGGTCAACGACAAGGGTGAGCGCATCCCCATGGACGTCAAGGTCGGTGACGTTGTCATCTACGGTAAGTTCGGTGGCAACGAGGTCAAGGTCGACGGCGAGAAGTATCTGCTGATGCGCGCCGACGACATCTACGCTGTCGTCGAGGCCTAGTCTCGTCAGAATCTCTGATTCGTCTTTGAACGCGCCCGCCGCATAGGACTCGGAAGCGGCGACGCGAGTCACATTTCTTTTGGAGGATTACCTACCATGGCAAAGAACATTACGTTCAACACCGATGCCCGCGCTAAGCTTGCCAAGGGCGTCAACACTCTGGCCGACGCCGTAACCGTCACCATGGGCCCCAAGGGTCGCTACGTTGCGCTGCAGCGTACGTTCGGTGCTCCGACCATCACCAACGACGGCGTTTCCGTCGCCAAGGAGATTGAGCTCGAGGACAACATCGAGAACATGGGCGCCCAGCTGGTGAAGGAGGTCGCCACCAAGACCAACGACACCGTGGGTGACGGCACCACCACCGCAACCCTGCTCGCTCAGGCCATCGTCAACGACGGTCTGCGCAACGTTGCTGCTGGCGCTAACCCGCTGGCCATCCGTCGCGGCATCGACAAGGCCGTCAACGCCGCCGTCGCCGAGATGAAGAAGCAGGCCAAGCCGGTCGAGACCAAGGAGCAGATTGCTTCCGTCGGTACCATCTCTGCCGGTGACCCCGAGGTCGGCGAGAAGATCGCCGAGGCCATGGAGGTCGTGGGCAAGGACGGCGTCATCACCGTCGAGGATTCCCAGACGTTCGACATCACCATCGACACCGTCGAGGGCATGCAGTTCGACAAGGGCTATGTCTCCGCTTACTTCGTCACGGACAACGACCGCATGGAGGCCGTGATGAAGGATCCGTACATCCTCATCACCGACCAGAAGATCTCCAGCGTTCAGGACATCATGCCCGTTCTCGAGGCTGTCCAGCGCGCTGGCCGTGGCCTGCTCATCATCGCTGAGGACATCGACGGCGAGGCTCTGCCTACCCTGGTCCTCAACAAGATCCGTGGCGCTCTCAACGTCTGCGCCGTCAAGGCTCCGGGCTACGGCGATCGCCGCAAGCGCATCCTCGAGGACATCGCCGTCCTCACCGGTGGCCAGGCCGCTCTGGACGAGCTGGGCGTGAAGGTCGCTGACATCACCGCCGATATGCTCGGTACCGCTAAGTCCGTCACCATCTCCAAGGACAACACCGTCGTCGTCGGCGGCGCTGGCTCCAAGGAGGCCATCGACGCTCGCATCGCTCAGATCAAGGGCGAGATGGAGAACACCACCTCTGACTTCGACCGCGAGAAGCTCCAGGAGCGCCTGGCCAAGCTCTCCGGTGGCGTTGCCGTCATCAAGGTCGGCGCTGCTACCGAGTCCGAGCTCAAGGAGATCAAGCACCGCGTCGAGGACGCCCTGCAGGCTACCCGTGCTGCTGTCGAGGAGGGCATTGTCGCCGGTGGCGGCGTCGCCTTCATGGACGCTGCTCCTGCGCTCGATGCTGTCGAGATTGACGACCCCGAGGAGAAGATCGGTGTCGACATCGTCAAGAAGGCTCTGACCGCTCCGGTCGCTACCATCGCCAAGAACGCTGGCTTTGAGGGCGCTGTCGTGGTCGACAAGGTTGCCGAGCTGCCCGCCGGCCAGGGTCTCAACTCTGCCAACGGCGAGTGGGGCGACATGATCGAGATGGGCGTCCTCGACCCCGTCAAGGTCAGCCGCGTCACCCTGCAGAACGCTGCTTCTGTCGCCAGCCTGATCCTCATCACCGAGGCTACCGTCTCCGATGTGCCCAAGAACACTCAGCTTGAGGACGCTATCGCTGCTGCTACCGCTGGTCAGCAGGGCGGCGGTATGTACTAAGGCCGACAAGGTCTAGAACTCCCACCGGGAATCCGGGGGCGGGACGGGGACTTCTCTCCGGAACGTCCTCGGACATGCAAAGAGGCTCCGCATCGCGCTTCGCGCTGCGGAGCCTCTTTGCGTCCTGCGGAATATTCCGGAGAGAAGTCCCCGTCCCGCCCCCGGATTCCCTGCGTTTACGGCCTTGAGGTCGGCGGGCGGAGAAGGATGTGGTCGATAGGGATACGTGTCCCGGTCGCTGTTTCGCGGCTTTGCCGCGAAAGGCGCGTTACTTTGGCGTGGACGGAGAACGTGGTTATCGCGTTAACTTGTCCCGGTCGCATTTCTGGAGCGTTCCCCTCCCGCCATAAATTAGCCTCAGCATACTTGCACGAATACCCTCTCGTGCTACACTTGCAGTTGCTGTTTCAGGGCGGGGTGGAATTCCCCACTGGCGGTAAATCGGGCGGTGCCAAAGGGGTGCCGTGGCGCAGACGAGATGCCTGCGGCCGAGCCGATGAGCCCGCGACCCGTGCGTGCGTTGGTTCGCATGCCGGCTGAACTGGTGAGATCCCAGTACCAACGGTTAGAGTCCGGATGAAAGAGGCAGGTGATCTTATGTCTGAACAGTCACAGCATATCCATTTTGAGAACACGAATAGGTGGAGCACCAAACAGCTCGTTACCATGGCGTTGATGTGCGCCTTGGGCGCCTTGTTTATGTACGTGCAGCTGCCCATCCTTCCTTCGGCGCCGTTTTTGACGTATGACCCGTCGCTGGTGCCGGCGATGGTGTGTGGATTTGCGTATGGCCCTGGTGCCGGCACCGCTGTTGCCGCTATGGCGATTGTTATCCATGCGCTTACCACGGGCGACTGGGTCGGTGCGCTTATGAACCTGGTTGCCACGCTGGGCTACATTCTGCCCGCGGCTATCGTCTATCAGAAGATGCATACCTATAAGGGTGCCGTGATTGGCCTGGTGCTCGGCGTTATTGCCGCTACGGCGTTGTCTATGGTCGCAAATCTTACCATTGGCGTATGGTTCTGGTATGGCTCGGTCGATGTGATCGCCCCGCTTATGATTCCTGCCGTGCTGCCGTTCAACCTTATCAAGACCGTGCTTAACTCGGTATTGACGCTTGCGGTGTACAAGGCGGTCTCCAACCTCATCACGCCCAAGAAGGACCAGGTCAAAGGCCGCGCATGATTGAGTGTCGGGGCGTTTCCTTTAGCTATGACGGTGCCGTGCCGGCGCTCGACGGCGTCGATCTAAACATCGAGGACGGCGAGTTTTTCTGCATCCTCGGTGGTAATGGGTCGGGCAAGTCGACGTTTGCCAAGCATCTGAATGCACTGTTGCAGCCCGATGCGGGCACGGTGCGTATCAACGGTATGGATGCGTCCGACCTCGAGCTGGTCTATGACATTCGTTCGACCGCGGGCATGGTATTCCAGAATCCCGATGATCAGCTGGTGGCAACGCTTGTCGAAGATGACGTTGCGTTCGGTCCCGAAAACCTTGGCGTGCCATCGGCACAAATTGCGCAGCGCGTACGCGAGGCGCTGAAGGGCGTGGGCCTGGTGGGCTTTGAGCGCCACGAGACCCATGCGCTTTCGGGTGGCCAAAAGCAACGCGTGGCGCTTGCCGGCGTGCTTGCCATGGAACCGCGCATTCTCATTTTGGACGAGGCTTCCTCGATGCTCGATCCGCGTGGGCGTAAGGGCCTCATGAAGGCTTGCCGCGCGTTGCACGCTCGCGGTATGACCATCGTGATGATTACGCACTTTATGGAAGAAGCCGCCGAGGCCGATCGTGTCGCGGTGTTTCGGGCGGGGCACGTTGCCATGCTCGGTACGCCCGAGGAAATTTTGACGCGGGCGGATGAGCTTGCGCAGCTCAACCTGGATATGCCGGAGTCGTGTCGTCTGGGCATGGCGCTTCGTACGAAGGGCGTGCCTGTTCATGCGCAGGTGCGCGAGGTGGATATGGTCGCTGAGATTGCGCAGGCTTATGCCGAGCGAAGTGGGGCAGACACCGCGGGACAGTCTTCCGCATCCCAGTTGGAAATCGCTGACGGCACTGTTCCGGTAGACAACGAGGACAACGCGTCGGAGCCCGTCATCGAACTATCCCATGTTTCGTACAGTTATTCGCTCAGTCCGCGCGAGCGCCACCGCTGGCACAAGCGCTCGGCCACTGCGGGCAAATCGAACAAACAAGCCCTTTGGGGAAACGACCCCAGCAGCCCGTGGGCGCTGCGCGATGTATCGCTGACGGTGCGTCGCGGCGAGTTCCTGGGCTTGGCAGGTCATACCGGTTCGGGTAAGTCGACGCTGGTCCAGCATCTCAACGGTTTGATTCGCCCCCAGGAGGGATCCGTTCGCGCGCTGGAGCTCGATCTATCAAACAAGAAAGACGCCGCCGCGGTTAAGGCCAAGGTCGGCGTGGTGTTTCAATATCCCGAGCGTCAGCTGTTTGCCGAAACCGTGGCACAGGACGTGGCGTTTGGTCCGCACAACCTTGGCTTGCCGCAAGATGAAGTCGACCGTCGTGTCGAGTCGTCGCTCTCGCGCGTGGGCCTCGACCTTTCCACGGTCGGCGACAAGAGTCCCTTTGAGCTTTCGGGCGGTCAGCAACGGCGTGTGGCATTCGCCGGCGTGCTCGCCATGGAGCCCGAAGTCCTGGTGCTCGATGAACCCATGGCGGGGCTCGACCCGGCTGCGCGCAGGGATTTCTTAGGGCTCATCGATCGACTCCATCGCGAGGGCCTGACCGTTGTCATGGTTTCGCACAGCATGGATGACCTGGCCAATTGCTGCGACCGCATCGTCGTGATGAACGAGGGCGCGGTGTTTGCCGAAGGCACGCCCGCTCAGGTTTTTGCGCATGCGGATGAGCTTAAATCAATCGGCTTGGGTGTTCCCGCTGCCCAGCGCATGGCGCTGGCGCTTGCGAAGGCAGGCGTGCCGCTGCGCTTTGACGGCCTCTATACGGTTGAGTCGCTGGCAGACGAGTTGGTGGACCTGCTAATCGGTCGCTCGGGCGGTCCTTCTAACGTCGCGGACATTGCTAATTCCAAGACGGTCGCGCGAGAGGAGGGCTGCTGATGGAGGCTTTTTCGTTTGGCAGTTACTATCCCGGCGATAGTGCAATCCACCGCCTGGACCCGCGAACCAAGTTGCTCTTGGGCTTTGTGTTTCTGATCACGACGCTCACGGTCAGTGGCTTCCGCGGACTGGCCCCGGTCGCAATTTTCGTTGTGCTGACCTATGCCGTGTCTCGGGTGCCGGTTCGTCGCGTTCTGTCGTCGATGGCGCCGCTGCTGGCAATCGTCGTCGTGGTCGCGGTGCTCAACTTGTTTACCGATCAGAGTGGGCGCATCCTGTGGCAGCTCGGCTTTCTGCAGATAAGCGAGGGCTCACTGCGTTCTGCCGCCTTTATGGCGTGCCGCCTGACGTTGATGATGGCCGGTATGAGCGCCATTACACTCACCACGCCGACGCTCGACCTCACCGCGGGCTTTGAGCGCCTGCTCGCGCCGTTTGCGCGTGTGGGACTTCCTGCGCACGAGCTCGGCATGATCATGGGTATCGCGCTACGCTTTATGCCGCAGTTTGCCACTGAGATGAAGCAGACGGCCGATGCACAGGCAAGCCGCGGTGCGCGCGTGACGGGCGGTCCGCTCGGTGGCGTACGCATGCTCGGCAGTGTGGCGATCCCGCTGTTCACCGGCGTGTTCCGCCATGCCGAGACGCTTTCGGCCGCCATGGATGCGCGTTGCTATCACGGCGAACAGGGACGCACGCGTCTGCATGCACTTACGTTTGGCCGCGGCGATGCGTTGGCGGCGGTGGTGACGGCGTTGCTGCTCATCTGCGTCATCGTCATCAACCTTCAACTTGTTTAGGCGCGATTCGAGCGCAAGAAAGGGGTCCCTATGATCGACAACGACCGCACGGCTCAGCTTGAGCGCGCCTGTTCGTATCTCAGGCGCATTCCGGCGTGGTATCTGGCCACGACCGATGTAGCCGACGGGCATCAGCCTCGCGTGAGGCCGTTTTCGTTTGCCATGGTCGATGACGGTAAACTGTGGTTTTGTACGTCGCGCGACAAAGATGTGTGGGCGGAGCTGAGCGCGAATCCCAAGTTTGAGCTCTCGGGCTGGAAGCCGGGGGAATGTTGGATCGTATTGACCGGCGAAGCCGCACTTGAGGACGACGCAGTTGCGAGCGACAAGGTGCGTCAAGCGGGTTTTAAGCACATGGTGGGCATTGGCGAGGAACACGAGAGTGCCAACGACGGCCGCCTTGCTTTCTTTTCGGTCCGCAATATTGCCGCGCGCTTCTGTGATATCGACGGCAGCGAGGAGCGCCAGGAGCTCTAGCTCGCACAAACCAGGCTCCCAAACTAGCTAGTACAGGAGGAAACGTGGACGGATTGAATACGGTGCTGGAGTATCTGACGTCGGTGCCGGCGTGGTATCTGGCGACGAGTGTGGACGGGCAGCCGCATGTGCGTCCGTTCTCGTTTGCACAGATTCAGGACGGCAAGCTGTGGTTTGTGACGGCGCGCACCAAAGATGTGTGGCAGGAGCTGCTGCAAAACCAGCGCTTTGAGGCCACGAGTTGGTGGCCGGGCCATGGTTGGCTCATCTTGCGCGGGCGTGCCGGCTTGGATGACCGGGCTTTAGACGAAATGCGCGAAGCCGGGTGGAAGCATCTAGAGCACCTGGGCGAGCACTATGAGGGGCCTAACGACCCCACGCTCGTCTTCTTTAGCGTCGAGGATCCCGAGGCTTTTATCTGCAATCACGACGAATGGGTGCCGGTCGAGCTCTAGTCGGCTGGCTCATCCTAACAACTTGGTTTTCGCATGGGCGGGCCCCGTATTGCCCGGTGCCGTTAGGAGCGCCGGTCAATACGGGGCCCGCTCCATTTGTCAATTCCTTCAAGCGAATGTGTCGGGAATGTTTCAATGCATGAATATGCAAGCCATTTACGTATTCATGCATCTTTTGGTGCTAAAGTTTCAACCCACTTCATAACGGCCGCTGCGAAATGCGCATCGGTGCATAAATCGCAGACAAGGAGTCTGATATGTCTTTGAAGGTTGGAATCGTCGGCGCGGCTGGATATGCCGGAGCCGAGCTCATTCGCCTCGTGCTCGGTCATCCCAAGTTTGAACTTGTTGCCATTACGTCCAACGCCGATGCCGGCCAGCCGCTGTCCGCGGTGTATCCGAGCTTTGCTGGCGTGAGCGATCTGGTTTTCACCACGCATGACGCCCCCGAGCTTAAATCCTGCGACGCCGTCTTCTTGGCCGTGCCGCACACGGCTGCCATGGCACAGGTGCCCGCACTGCTTGCATCTGGCGTGTCCTGCTTCGATCTTTCGGCCGATTACCGTCTGAGCGACGCGTCTGTCTTTGAGGCATGGTATGCCGTCGAGCACACGAGCCCCGAGTTGCTCAAGACCCGCGCTTTCGGCCTGCCCGAGCTGTTCTGCCAGGACTTGGAGACCGCCGCATCCGATTATGCTGACGGCAAGTCCGTGCTGGTCGCCTGCGCCGGTTGCTATCCCACCGCAACGAGCCTTGCCGCCGCGCCCGCCGTGCGCGCTGGCTGGGTTGCCCAGAGCGGCCCCGTGATCGTTGATGCCATCAGCGGTGTGACGGGTGCCGGCAAGTCCTGCAACGCTCGTACGCATTTTTGCAGCGCCGACGAGAACTTGGAGGCCTACGGCGTGGGCAAGCATCGCCACACGCCCGAGATTGAGCAAATCCTTGGCCTGACCGATCGCGTCGTCTTCACCCCGCATCTGGCACCGCTCAAGCGCGGCCTGCTCTCCACGGTGACGCTGCCGCTCACGCCGCAGGCCATTGACTCCCTGGCTCTTGAGGATGTCGTCGACTATTACAAGCAGTTCTACGCTGGACGCACCTTTGTGCGCGTGCTCGACGCCGGCCAGCAGCCCAAGACGGCTTCGGTCGTCGGAACCAACGCCGCCCAGATTGGCCTCGCGCTCAACAAGCGCGCGGGCGTTCTGGTGGCGACGGGCGCCATCGACAATCTGTGCAAGGGTGCAGCAGGCCAGGCGGTCCAGTGCGCCAACATCGTCTTTGGTTTTGACGAGCGACGAGGCTTGCCCACAGTGGCGTGCCCGGTGTAGCACATTCGATTGTTAACGATTTGGTAGTCGGGCATCGAGTGGGGCGCCACTCTTAAGCTAGTCTCATGATTACGACTGGCATGGCGCACCAACCGATGTCCGTTTTTTGTTTGACATAAGGAGTCATGAAGACGATGAATACCGAGCTGTTTGATATCAAGATTCGCGCCGTCGAGGGTGGCGTTACGGCTGCGGCTGGTTTTAAAGCTGCGGGCATCCACGCTGGGTTCCGCAAGAACCCCGAGCGTCTGGATTACGCGCTCGTCGTGCCCGATAAACCCTGTCCCGGTGCCGGCGTGTTTACCACCAATCGCTTTTGCGCGGCGCCCGTGCAAGTGAGCCGTGCCAACCTGGGCGGTGCCGACAAGGGCTACGGTATCATCGCCGGCGTTTCGGTCAACTCTGGCAATGCCAACGCCGCCACGGGTGAGACTGGCCTTGCATGCGCGCGCGAGACGTGCAGCATTGCATCGCAGGTCATCGGCTGCGAACCCCAGCAGATTCTGGTTGCCTCCACGGGTGTGATTGGCCAGATTCTGCCGATCGACACGTTTGAGACCGCCATTCCTGCTGCCTACGAGGCACTTTCCGCCCACGGTGGCGCCGATGCCGCTCGCGCCATCATGACGACCGACACGCACTCCAAGGAGTACGCCGTGTCCTACGTCAGCGAGGCTGCGGGACACACAGGCAATGCCTATACGGTGGGCGGTATGTGCAAGGGCTCGGGCATGATCATGCCCAACATGGCCACCATGATCGCGGTCATCACTACCGATGCCCCCGTCGAGCCGGCGGCGCTCCACGCCCTGTTGTTCTCCACCGTCAAGCAGACCTTTAACAAGGTAACGGTCGATTCCGACACCTCGACCAACGACACCTGCATCATGCTTGCCTCCGGCGCCGCTGCCGCAGATGCCGAGCCTATCGTCGAGGGTTCCGATGCCTTTGACGAGTTGGCATTTGCCGTGCACGAGGTGTGCGAGAGCCTGGCGCGCAATATCGCCGCCGATGGTGAGGGCGCATCCAAGCTTGTTACGGTCAACGTTACCGGCGCCGTGAACGACGAGGAAGCCGATATCGCCGCCCGTGCCGTTGCCAACTCGCCGCTCGTTAAGACCTGCATCGCCGGCCACGACTGCAACTGGGGCCGTGTTGCTATGGCGCTTGGCAAGTGCGGCGTGAAGTTTAATCAGGAAGACGTTTCCGTCGACATGATGGGCATGCCTGTCTGTCGCGACGGTCTGACTGTTCCCTTTGATGAGGACGAGGCTCTACGACGTTTCGAGGCGCCCGAGATCGTGATCTCGGCCGACCTGGGCGCAGGCGACGCGGCAACGACCGTGTGGACCTGCGACCTCACGCATGAGTACATCTCCATCAACGGCGACTACCGTTCCTAGATTCCGGGCACGCTGCGCATCTTGCCGCGATTGCGGACAGCGGAGCACGGCGCGATAACGATACGAAAGACGAGGCAGATTATGAAATTCGCACGCGATTGTCGTTCGAGCGAATCCAACGAAGAAACCGCGCAGCTGCTGTTCGAAGCGCTGCCGTGGATTAAGAACCTGACCGGCAAGACGGTTGTTATCAAATATGGCGGAGCCGCCATGGTTGATGAGCAGCTGCGCCGCGACGTGATGAGCGACATCGTTTTGCTCAAGATCATCGGTATGCGCCCCGTCATCGTGCACGGCGGCGGCAAGGCTATCAACGAGGCGCTCAGCCACTACGACATCCCCGTCGAGTTTAAGAACGGCCAGCGCGTGACTACGCCTGCCACCATGGACATCGTGCGCGAGGTACTGGGCGGCAAGGTCAATCAGGAGCTGGTCGCGGCGCTCAACCACCACGGCAACCTGGCCGTGGGCGTGTCCGGCAGCGACGCCGGCACCCTTATCGCCGAGCCGCTCGACCCAGAGCTCGGCCGCGTGGGCAAGGTCACGCACGTCAACACCGACTATATCGAGCGCCTGCTCGATAGCGAGTACATCCCCGTCATCGCTACCGTCGCGGCGGGGGAGGACGGCGGTTTCTTCAACATCAACGCCGACACCGCCGCCGGTGCCGTTGCCGCGGCGCTCCACGCGCATAAGGCGATCTTTTTGACCGATGTCGATGGCCTGTACAAGGACTTTAGCGACAAGGAGTCGCTTATCTCCAACCTAACGCTCGACGAGGTTAACGAAATGCTCTACGGCGGCGAGGTCGATAAGGGCATGATTCCCAAGCTGCGTGCGGCCGTCGATGCGCTTACCGGCGGCGTATTTCGTGCCCACATCATTAACGGTACTACGCCGCATTCGCTGCTCCTGGAGCTGCTGACCGATGCCGGCGTCGGCACCGTGATCCATTCCACCGAGACGGCTTACGAGTTCGATACGCATCCGCATCCGCTTTCGACGTTTGCTGCGCGTCTGACCGAGAACCTTGACGAGGTCGAGAAGCTTCAGACGGTCTAGCTGACCCTCAGCCGCCCCATTCCTGCACCCATAGCCCCGCGCCGTCTGGCGCCCAACGAAAGGCATCTCATGTCACTTGCAGCTCAGCAATCGCTTGAATCCCATTACGTTATGCATACCTTTGGCCGCTCTCCGGTCGAGTTTGTCGAGGGTCACGGCATGAAGCTCACCGGCGACGATGGCCGTGAGTACCTCGACTTTCTTGCCGGCATCGGCGTGTGCAGCCTAGGTCATGGCGACCCGGCTGTGCTCTCGGCGCTCGAGGCACAGACCAAAAAGCTCATGCATGTCTCCAATTACTTCTACATTGAGCAGCGCGGACAGGTCGCGGCGCTGCTGTCCAAGCTTGCTAACGACGACGTAGATGGTGCGCGCGTGCTTGCCGATGCCATTGCCGCCGGCGATGAGACCACGGCAGCTGCTCTTGGTGCCCCGGCTGCGGACGAGCAGGTGTGGGAGACCTTCTTTGCCAACTCTGGCGCCGAGGCCAACGAGGGCTCGATGAAGCTTGCGCGCCTGTACGCCAAGCGTGCCGGTAATGGCGGCAACACTATCGTGTGCATGCGCGGCGGCTTCCACGGCCGTACGCTCGAGACCATTGCCGCCACCATGCAGGATTGGCTGCAGGACAGCTTCCGCCCGCTGCCGGGTGGCTTTGTGGCCTGCACGCCCAACGATGTTGACGAGCTGCGTGCGATCTTTAAGCAGCTGGGGAGCGAAATTTGTGCCGTGATGCTCGAGCCGATCCAGGGTGAGAGTGGCGTGCACCCCATGACCGAGGAGTTTATGACGGCAGCGCGCGACCTGGCACACGAAGTGGGCGCCGTGCTTATCGCCGACGAGGTCCAGTGCGGCATCTTCCGCTCCGGCAAGCCGTTTGCATTCCAAACCTATGGCGTGGAGCCCGACATCATGAGCCTTGCCAAGGGCATTGCCGACGGCGTGCCCATGGGTGCCGTGGTGGCAAAGAAGGAGATTGCCGACGTGTTTAAGCCGGGCGACCACGGCTCGACCTTTGGTGGTAGCTGCCTGGCCATCACGGCGTGTGCCGCGACGCTCTCCGCGCTCGTGCGCGGCGATTATGCCGATCATGCTGCCAAGGTGGGTGCCTATATGGAGGCAAAGCTCGCCAAGCTGCCGCACGTGACCGAGGTACGTGGCCGCGGCTTGATGCTCGGCTGTGATTTGGATGATGCCGCGGGCGACGCGCATGATGTTGTTGCCCGCGCGCTGACCGCCGGTGCCGTGATCAACGCTACGGGTGCGCATACGCTGCGTTTCTTGCCGCCGCTCGTCTGCGAGGAAGCCGACGTGGACAGCCTGATCGAGATTCTGTCGGGTGTCTTGGGCTAACGCGGCGCAATAACTCAATTTGGACCGGGTTCCGGACTGCGGAAGTGCCCTACGCGGCATGATTCAGCGGTCTGGAGCCCGTTTTGCCTTAGATTTGCTAAGGCAGGGAGACCTGCTGGTCAAAAAACATCAAATATGAGTACTGTTACCGATTTGGTAGCAGCAATTTTGGACTAATAAGGCCAGATAGCAAGTCGAAATGGCGATGAAAGCACGATTTTGATTCAACTGTTAGCCCTTATAATGGACATATGTTGCGTAACTTAAGCAAATACTGTCTATTTATATGTTGCAAACAAAGTAGCAGTACTCATTTTTGCCATTTTTTGACCACGGCCTTTGTGACAGACGTGCTGGCGGGTTCGAATCCCATGCGCTGGGCCTGAAAAAGGAAAGGCCTCCATCGCCGGAGGCCTAACAATTCAGTGGTGGGCGATGAGGGATGTCCGCGTGCGGCTGGCGCCGCCCGCGCCCCGCTTCGTCGCTCCGCTCCTCGCGTGCTGCGCTGGAAAACGCTTCGCGTTTCCTCAGCTCCGCACCCTTGCGGGTTCGAATCCCATGAAATGGGCCCAAACAAAAACGGTCCCCTTTCGAGGACCGTTTCCAATTCAATGGTGGGCGATGAGGGATTCGAACCCCCAGCCTTGTGCGTGTAAAGCACCTGCGCTAACCGTTGCGCCAATCGCCCGTGCGGAGAGAGTATAGCAAAACAATCGCCTCATTCACCTCATATCCATTAAAGGTAACTCGCGCGTGTCACAGCGGAGCTGATTCAGTTGAGATTGCCTGAACATTCCGCCCCTCTTTACGCCCTCGGGTATACTCAAAAGCTACTGATTCGATTTGATGCCCAGCAACAGCAGAGGGGATAGTATATGTGCGGTTTTGTCGGTTTTGTCGGTGGGACGGATAACCAATCCGAGGTGCTCACCAAGATGATGGACCGCATCGTCCATCGCGGTCCCGACATGGGCGGTCAGTTTATCGACGGCCGCGTTGCCCTCGGCTTCCGCCGCTTGTCGATCCTCGACCTGACCGAGGCCGGCGCTCAGCCCATGGCCAATGAGGACGGCAGCGTCGTCATTGTCTTCAACGGTGAGATCTACAACTTCCAAGAACTCCGTTCCGAGCTCGAAGCCAAGGGCTACAAGTTCCATTGCGGCGCCGACACCGAGAGCCTCCTGCACGGCTACGAGGAGTGGGGCGAGGCCGTCCTCGATCGCCTGCGCGGTATGTACGCCTTCGTCATCTGGGACAAAAAGAAGAACAAGCTTTTTGGCGCCCGCGACATCTTTGGCATCAAGCCGCTTTACTACTATCCCATGGCCGATGCGGGCGACGGCGCTCCGGGCGTGCTCTTTGGTTCCGAGATCAAGAGCTTCCTGGACTACCCGCACTTCCACAAGGCGGTCAACAAAAAGGCTCTGCGTCCGTACATGACGCTGCAGTATTCGGCAACCGAGGAGACCTTCTTCGAGGGTGTCTACAAGCTGCCGCCGGCGCACTACTTTACCGTCGATATCCCGACCGGCAAGATGAACATCGAGCGCTACTGGGATTGCGATTACTCTGCCGTCGAGAAGCCGTTCGAGGAGTATGTCGACGAGCTGGACGAGGTCGTGCACGAGAGCGTCGAGGCCCATCGCATCGCCGACGTCAAGGTCGCGTCGTTCCTCTCCGGTGGCGTCGACTCCAGCTACATCGCCGCTTGCCTCATGCCCGACAAGACCTTCTCGGTGGGCTTTGACTACAAGAACTTCAACGAGACCAACTACGCCAAGGAGCTTTCCGATAAGCTCGGCGTCGAGAACGTTCGCAAGATGATTACCGCCGACGAGTTCTTCGGTGCGCTCGAGGACATCCAGTATCACATGGACGAGCCGCAGTCCAACCTGTCTTCCGTGCCGCTGTGGTTCTTGGCCGAGATGGCCCGCAAGGACGTTACCGTCGTGCTTTCGGGCGAAGGCGCCGACGAGCTCTTTGGCGGCTACGCCTACTACGAGGACACGGTCCCGGTGCGCAAGTACAAAAAGATGGTGCCGCTGCCCATCCGTCGCGCGCTCGGTAACCTGGCGCTGCATATGCCGTACTTCAAGGGACATAACTTCCTGGTCAAGGGTGCCGAGATTCCCGAGAAGTCGTTCCTGGGACAGGCTCTGGTATGGCCGGAGCGCGAGGTCGACGGCGTGCTCAAGCCCGAGTACAACACCGGCGATGGCGCCTTCGAGCTTGCCGCTCCCATCTATGCGCGCGTGAAGGGTCAGCCCGAGCTGGTCAAGAAGCAGTACCTGGACATGAACATGTGGCTCCCGGGCGACATTCTGCTCAAGGCCGACAAGATGTGCATGGCACACTCACTGGAGCTGCGCGTGCCCTTCCTGGACCGCAAAGTCATGGAGTTCGCCGAGCACATTCCCGACCGCTACCGCATCAACGAGAACGGCAACAAACAGGTACTCCGCCACGCTGCCAACAAGTCGCTGCCCGATGAGTGGGCCACCCGTCCCAAGGTGGGCTTCCCGGTGCCGATTGTCTACTGGCTGCGCGAGCAAAAGTGGTACGACTATGTCAAGGAGTACTTCACCGCGCCGTGGGCAAGCGAGTTCTTCGATACCGACGAACTCATGCACCTGCTCGATCTGCACTTTGCGGGCAAGGGCGATTTCCAGCGCAAGATCTATACGCCGCTCGTGTTCTTGGTGTGGTACAAGCGCTTCTTTATCGACGAGGACCAGCCCGCTGTTCAGGCTGCCTAGCCTCGGCTGACGAACGCCTGCGCGTAACGGCTCCTCCGGGAGCCGTTTTTGCGTGGGTGCGTTTCAGTTACTATAAAACCGTCCCTGCCAAATGGCTGAGAAAGGTGAAAGATGCACCATTCGGATTCCGCGACCGTGACCACGGTCGATACGCTTGCCAAGCTTCTCGATGTGTGCGGCGAGCTGCGCGCATCAGAGCAGGTTGACGAGCGTGCCGTGACCGGCTGCTCGTTTGATTCGCGCGCGGTCTCGGCAGGTGACGTGTTCTTCTGCAAAGGTGCTGCCTTTAAGCCCGCGTTTTTGAGCATGGCGCTCGATGCGGGCGCCGTCGCATTTGTGTGCGAGGAGTCACTGGTCGAGTCTCTGGAGCCGCTGGCGCAGGAGAGCGGTGCTGCGATGCTGGTTGTTGATAGCGTTCGCACGGCCATGGCCCTGTTGCCGCCGGAGGTCTACGACCGTCCCGACCACGACGTCAAGATCGTGGGTATCACCGGTACCAAGGGAAAGACCACGGCCGCTTTTATGCTCCAGTCGATTATCAAAGCGGCGGGCGAGTCCTGCGGCATGATCGGCTCGGTGAGTACCGACGATGGCATCGAGTGCTACGAGAGCACCAATACTACGCCCGAGGCCCCCGAGGTCTGGCGCCATATCGCCAACTGCCGCACGTCCGGTCGCCAGTCCATGGTCATGGAGGTCTCGAGCCAGGCGCTCAAGTACCAACGCGTCGAGAATCTGCCGTTTGACGTGGCGTGCTTCCTCAACATCGGCCGCGACCACATCTCGCCGATTGAACACCCCACGTTTGAGGATTATTTTGAGAGCAAGCTTAGGATCTTTGACCAGGCAAAGACCGCCGTGGTGAATCTGGGCACCGATGAGGTTGACCGTGTGCTAGAGGCAGCGTCGACGGCCGAGCGCTTGGTGACCGTTGGCGTCGAGCATCCCGAGGCAAGCCTGTGGGCGAGCGATGTCCGCATGCTCGGCTTTAACATCGAGTTCAACTTGCACGGCATGAGCGCCGACGAGCCCGAGGCGGGGGAGAAGGTCCTGCTGGGTATCGCGGGCGACTTTAACGTGGAAAACGCGCTGGTCGCTATCGCCGCTGCGCGCGAGATCGGCATCGGTATCGAGGCTATCAAGAAGGGCCTCTCCAAACTGCGTGTGCCGGGCCGCATGGAGGTCGTGGAGTCGAAGGACGGCCGCGTGATCTGCGTCGTTGACTATGCGCACAACCAGCTTTCGTTCCGTTCGCTTTTCTCGTCGGTCAAGCGCGCGTTTCCCGCTAGCCCCGTCATTGCGCTGTTTGGCGCCGCCGGCGGCAAGGCGCAGGAGCGCCGCGAGCAATTGCCACGCGAGGCCGCACCGTATTCCGACCTGATGATCTTTACGAACGAGGATCCAGCTCACGAGGACCCGATGAAGGTCTGTCGCGAGCTTGCCGAGCATGTTCCCGACGATACGCCGAACAAGATCATCCTCGACCGCGAAGCCGCTGTGCATGCGGCGTTCAAGGCGGCGCGCGAGGAGTACGTCAACCCCGATGCTCCCACCATTGTCTTGCTGCTGGCAAAGGGTGACGAGGAGCTCATGCACGTGGGCGACGAGTTCGTGCCCATCGAGAGCGACCTTTCGCTGGCCAATCGCCTGATCGATGTTACCCAGTTTGACTAATGAACCATGATGGCGGCGGCGCCCTGAGTGCGCTGTCGCCATAAGCGTGTTCCCTCAATCAAAACATGCCGTCCAAGTCCAAACCCTTCTACGTAAACGGAGTAACCATGTCCCACAATACCCTGCCGACCGTTGCCGAGCTTTCGGGCGAGATGCGCGAGCGCTTGGCCAAGGTCAAATACGTCTTTACCGACCTGGATGCCACGATGCTCGCACCCGGCTCGTGCGTGCTACGCGACAACGACGGCAACCCCTCGACCAAACTCGTCGAGGCCGTCGTGGCGCTCGCTCGCGCTGGTATTCAGGTGGTTCCCACCTCGGGCCGCAACCGTACCATGATCCACGAGGACGCGCGCGTGCTCGGTCTCAACTCCTACATCGGCGAGATGGGCGGCCTGGTCATGTACGACCTCAAAGCCAACGATTGGGAGTATCTGACCGGCGACATGCCCTACGACTCCTCTTGCGGCCTCACGCCGCACCAGGTGATCGAGCAGACCGGCGTGTGCGAGAAGATCCTCGCCCGCTGGCCGCACAAGATCGAGTATCACAACGACATGTCGACCGGCTACAAATACCGTGAGGTCACCGTCGGCATGCGCGGCGATGTGCCCGACGATGAGGTTCAGGCCATCCTGGACGAGGCCGGCTGCGGTCTGATCTGGGCTTGCAACGGCCATCTGACTCACCTGTCCAAGCCGACGACGCTCGAGCTCGATCGCGTCGAGGACGGTCGCGCATTCAACATCAACCCCGCGGGTCTCAACAAGGGCGTTGCCATCGCGCGCTTCTGCGAGCACCTGGGGATCGAGCGCGAGGAGACGTTGGCGCTCGGCGATTCCGAGTCCGACTTCTACATGGCCGATCACGTGGGCACGTTCTGCTTGGTCGAGAATGGCCTGACGAGCGCCGGCGCGCCCGAGTTCCTGGCTGCTTGCGAGAACGCTTTCGTTACGCGCGGCAAAATTGTCGACGGTTGGGCGGCGACGGCAGAGCTGCTGGTCGCGGCGCGTTCGTAGCGCGGCGTCGCTGCACTTGGACATGTCTTTTCGAGAGAGACTGGTGAGGTAATGTCCGATATCGAGAATCCGGCAGGCGACACGCGCCCGATTGGCGTGTTCGATTCTGGTTTGGGCGGTCTGACGGTTGCGCGCGCCATCGCGACGGCGCTGCCGCACGAGTCCGTCTACTACTTCGGCGACACCAAACGCTGCCCCTACGGCACGCGCACCGAGGATGAGGTGCGCTCGTTTGCGTTGCAGGCGGGTCGTTGGCTTTCGAAGCACGACGTCAAGATTATGGTCATCGCCTGCAACACGGCGACCGCTGCGGCCTTGCGTCTGGCCCAGCAGGTGCTCGACGTTCCCGTGATCGGTGTGATCGCGCCGGGTGCCCGTGCGGCAATCAACAGCACGCGTACGCGTCGCGTGGGCGTGCTCGCCACCAACCTCACCATTCGCTCGGGCGCCTACACGCGCGCCATTCAGGACCTGGATGCCGGCGTCGATGTATACGGCTGTCCTGCCTCGAGCTTTGTCGAGGTTGTCGAACACGAGCTCGCCTCGGGTGCACATCTGCAGGAACAGTGGCTTGAGAACGAGGACATCTTCGATACGCCTGCCGTGCGTGCGCTGGTGGGTGCCACGGTTGAGCCGCTGCGCGACCACGGTATCGATACCGTGGTGCTCGGCTGTACGCATTTCCCGCTGTTGGTGGGACCTATCCGCCATGCGCTGGGGCCTGGGGTGCGCGTCGTGAGTTCCGCCGAGGAGACCACGCGCGAGCTGACCGATATCCTCACGCGCCGCGAGCAGCTGGCGGGCGACGCCGCCGAGCCGCAGCATCGTTTTGCCACGACGGCCGATAACATTGCCGAGTTTGCGGTGGCGGGCAGCTTTATCTTTGGTCAGCCGCTCAAGAGCATCGAACATATCGATATCGATGAGCTGAAATAGATGTAAGGCAGCCGCCAAAGCCTTCGCCACATCTTTTGCCGAAAGGATATTTCTATGGAGTATATGCAGGTCAACCGCGCCAACGGCCGTGCCGCCAATGAGCTGCGCCCCGTCAAGCTCACTCGTGGCGTCATGAAGCACGCCCACGGCTCGTGTTTGGCCGAGTTCGGTGACACGCGCGTACTGTGCGCCGCCACTATCGAGGAGGGCGTGCCGGGCTGGCGAAAGGGAGCTAAGGCCGGCTGGGTGACCGCGGAATACGCCATGCTGCCGGCGTCGACCGGCAAGCGCTGCAAGCGCGAGCACGCCAACCGCAAGGGCCGCTCCATGGAGATCGAGCGCCTCATCGGTCGCAGCCTGCGTACCGTCGTCAATATGAAGGCACTCGGCGAGTACACCGTTACCGTCGACTGCGACGTGATTCAGGCCGATGGCGGCACGCGTACAGCGAGCATCACCGGCGCCTGGGTGGCGCTGCGCGACGCCCTCGCCATGTGGGTCGAGGCGGGCAAGATCGAGCGCATCCCGCTTATCGGCCAGGTGGCTGCCATCTCCATGGGCGTTGCCGACGGCAATACGCTGCTTGACCTCGATTATTCCGAGGACAGCCATGCCGAGGTCGACATGAACCTCGTCGCCACCGACACCGGCGAGATGATCGAGCTCCAGGGCACCGGCGAGCAGGCGCCCTTTGACCGCAAACGCCTCAACGCCCTGCTCGACCTGGGCGACAAGGGTATCGCCGAGCTCATCGAGCTTCAGCGCCAAGCCATCGCCTAACCTGCCAAAAGGGACAGGTTTATTTTGGTAGGTTTTATCTGCTGAAATGCTGCGTTGAAAGGTCCGATCGCCTGAGAGGGGAGAGGTCAAGTGCCCAAACGCCCCTCACGCGGCTTGCTATAGAGACAAGGAGGCCAGTCATGGCACTTGAGAAGATTGACATCGACACCCTCGACCCGGCGGCGACCATCGTCGTGGCAACGGGCAACGCCCATAAGCTCACCGAGATCGAGGCCATTTTGGGCAAGGTCATGCCCGAGGTGCGCTTTGTGGCGCTCGGCCAGCTGGGTGATTTTGAGGATCCCGAGGAAAACGGCACGACGTTTTTGGAGAACGCCATCATCAAGGCCCAAGCCGCGGTTGAGGAGACGGGCCTTATGGCCATTGCCGACGATTCGGGCTTGGTCGTCGACGCGCTGGACGGTGAGCCCGGTGTGTATAGCGCGCGCTATGCGGGCGTGCACGGCGACGATGCCGCCAACAACGCCAAGCTTCTCGTTAACCTGGAAGGCGTGGCAGATGAGGACCGCACCGCGCGCTTTATGAGCGTCGTCGCGCTCATCGACACGGACGGTCTGGTTACCTATGGCGAGGGCGCCTGCGAGGGCGTTATCGCGCACGAGGGCCGCGGCGACCATGGTTTTGGCTATGACCCGCTGTTCCTGCCGGTCGACACGCCGGGCAAGACCATGGCCGAGCTGACGGCTGACGAGAAGAACGCCATCAGCCATCGTTTCCACGCGCTCGAGCATCTGTCCGCCAAGCTGACGGGCGAGGAGTAGGCCATGCGTGCGGTGGTGCAGCGCGTGCTCAACGCCGGCGTGACGGTCGACGGCGAGTGCGTGGGCCGCATTGGACGCGGCTACCTGGTGCTGCTGGGTGTGGGCCATGGCGATACGCGTGCCGAGGCCGACAAGCTGTGGGGCAAGCTCCGCGGGCTGCGTATCAACGAGGACGAGAACGGCAAGACCAATCTGGCACTTGCCGATGTCGACGGCGAGGTGCTCGTGGTGTCGCAGTTCACGCTGTTCGCCGACTGCCGCCACGGTCGCCGTCCGTCGTTTACGGATGCCGGCGCACCCGATGTTGCCAACGAGCTCTACGAGTACTTCCTGACGCTTGTGCACGAGGACGTTGAGCATGTGGCGCACGGTATCTTTGGCGCCGACATGAAGGTCGACCTGGTCAACGACGGCCCATTCACCATCGTCTTGGACACCGACAACCTTTAGGTTACGCGGTTTTACCAAACCGCGTAACAACTGGTCATGCGAGGTTGTCGTCTGGTACGTATTTGGGACGGGGCTTATTTAGCTACTTGCGTATGGCCACAACAGGGTGCTATAGTATTAGAGTTTTGTCTATCTTAGGGGTATTATCCCCTTTTTGAATTGCACCTTCTGGAGGCCCTGTTCATGGAAGAGATGGAAGTCAATCACGTCGACGACATCCACGAGAAGCTGACCGATATGGTGGGCGATCGCGTCAAGGTGAAGGCCAACATGGGCCGTACCCGCGTCGTCGAGCGCATGGGCACCATCAAGAGCGTCCACCCCGCCGTCTTTATCGTCGAGGTTGACGAGCGTCGCGGCCGCAAGTCGCGTCAGTCCTACCAGTATATCGATGTCCTCACCGGTCAGGTCGAGCTGTTCGACCCCGAGAGCGGCGAGCACATCTTTACCCCGCTCGGCAATCAGCTCGAGGAGCATTAACGGTGACCGATCGGTCCCTGACTCTTTCCGCGCCGGCAAAGATTAACCTCTACCTGGGGGTTCATACCGAGCGCGATGACCGCGGCTACCACAGGGTCGATTCCCTGATGGCAGCCGTCGGTCTTTCCGATACCGTGACGGTCACGCCGGCGCAGGCGCTGACCGTCCAGACGGTTCCAGCATCAGTTTTTCCCATGCAAAAGAATACGGCGTATCGGGCTGCGGTTGCTATGGCCGAGCATTATGGTCGCGAGGCAAACATCTGCGTGACGATTGAGAAGCGCATTCCATTGTGCGCTGGCTTGGGCGGCCCCTCGACGGATGCGGCCGCGGTCATTGTCGCCTTGGCGGAGCTCTGGGGCATTGATCGCACCGACCCAGCGCTCGACGATATTGCGCGGGGCATTGGTGCCGACGTCCCGTTCTTTTTGCACGCGAGTCCTGCGTTCTACGTAGGTGGGGGAGACGTGCTGGCAACTGAGTACCCCGCGCTGCCCGCGACGCCCGTCGTGCTGGTCAAGCCGCGCGAGGCAAGCGTTTCGACAATTGAAGCCTATCGACGTTTTGACGAGGCCCCGGTGCCTGCGGACAAGCCCGGCGCGATAGCTTCTGCCTTGCGTGCTGGTGATGCCGAGACGGCATATACACTCATCCATAACAATCTGGGTGTCATTTCCGCACAGATGGAGTCGCAGATTCAAACGGTCCTCGACTGGCTGCGTAAACAGGACGGAACCGTTGCTGTAGATGTGTGCGGATCGGGTGCCTGCTCGTTTGCCATTTGCGACACCGCTGCCACGGTCGAAAGGCTTGCCGATGCTGCCCAGCAAAATGGCTGGTGGGCCTGCGCGACTGAGTTTATTCCCAACACGGTTCAAATCGACGCGCCAAAGAAATAAAAATTTCTCTAGCACGCGGCGAAAATCTTTGTTACTATAGTCGAGCTAACGGGTTGTGGCTCAGTTTGGTAGAGCACTGCGTTCGGGACGCAGGGGTCGCTGGTTCAAATCCAGTCAACCCGACCAGAGCATGAGGAGGGACCGCTTCTTGCGGTCCCTTTTTTTAGCTAGTGTTGTGATACCGCGATACCCGCGGTATACTCATTCGAGCTTGTCTCGCTGTATTGTGGAGGTCTACATGTTTGGACTGAGGGCTCCTGAGCTCATCATTATTCTCGTCGTTGTCCTGATTATCTTCGGGCCCAAGAACCTGCCGAAGCTCGGCAAGTCCCTCGGCTCTACCGTCAAGAATATCCGCGAGGGTATGGAGGGCGACGATAAGGCCGAGACCAAGCAGGCCGAGGAGGTCGTGGTCGAGCAGTCCGAGGAGGACAAGGAGATCGCTGAGCTCGAGGCCAAGCTCGCTGCTGCCAAGAAGAAGCAGGCAGAGGACAGCGACGCGGACGCAGAGTAGTCCCATCCCTTTGGGGTGAGCACCTGACCGGCTTGCCCGCAGGCTAGCCGGTCTTTTTCGTTTTGTTGACAGTTGATTGTTTGATCAGAGTTGGGGAGATATCCGTATGGACGCAAGCCAGATCGTACTGACCGCTGAGGGCCGCCAGAAGCTCGTCGAGGAGCTCGCCTGGCGTGAGGGCGATTACGCCAAGGAGATCGTCGAGGACATCAAGGAAGCCCGCGCGTTCGGCGACCTTTCGGAGAACTCCGAGTACGATGCCGCCAAGGACAAGCAGGCCCAGAATGCTGCTCGTATCGCCGAGATCCAGGCCATTCTTGCCAACGCTCAGGTTGCTGCCACCACGGGCGATCTGACCGTCTCCATCGGTTCCACCGTTTCGCTGATTGATCCCAACGGCGAGGTCATGGAAGTCACGCTCGTTGGTACCACCGAGACCAACTCGCTCGAGCACAAGATCTCCAACGAGTCTCCGGTCGGTCACGCCATCATCGGTCACGGCGAGGGTGATTCCGTCGAGGTCGTTACGCCTTCCGGCAAGACTCGCGTCTACACCATCGCCAAGATCGCACGCTAGACCACGGTCCCGCGTAAAGGTATGTTTTCGCTCCCTGGGACCGAATCCTGGGGAGCGTTTTAGTTTGAGGAGCTAACTTATGGCAGAGAACCAGAACGCCGCCGATCAGGCATCGACGCTCAACGACGAGCGCGCCACCCGCCTGGCCAAGCGCGCCGCCCTGTTCGAGGCGGGCCAGAACCCCTATCCCGAGCACTCTGAGCTTGAGGACTACGTCGCCGATATCGAGGCTAAGTACGCCGAGCTTGCCGATGGCGAGGACACCGAGGACGTCGTGAAGATCGCCGGCCGCGTGGTCGCCAAGCGCGGTCAGGGCAAGATCATGTTCATCGTCGTGCGCGATGCGACTGCCGAGATTCAGCTGTTCTGCCGCATCAACGACATGGACGAGGCCGCCTGGAATACGCTCAAGGCCCTCGACCTGGGCGACATCCTGGGCGTGACCGGCGTGGTCGTGCGCACCCAGCGCGGCCAGCTTTCCGTTGCCCCTAAGAGCGCGACCCTGCTTTCCAAGGCCGTTCGTCCGCTGCCCGAGAAGTTCCACGGTCTTTCCGACAAGGAGACCCGCTATCGCCAGCGCTATGTCGATCTGATCGCCAACGACGACGTTCGCGAGACCTTCCGTAAGCGTTCGCAGATTCTCTCTACCTTCCGTCGCTTTATGGAGTCCGACGGTTACATGGAGGTCGAGACCCCCATCCTGCAGACCATCCAGGGCGGCGCTACCGCCAAGCCGTTCATTACCCACTTCAACGCGCTCGATCAGGAGTGCTACCTGCGTATTGCCACCGAGCTCCATCTCAAGCGCTGCATCGTCGGTGGTTTTGAGCGCGTGTTCGAGATCGGCCGCATCTTCCGTAACGAGGGCATGGACCTTACCCACAACCCCGAGTTCACCACGATGGAGGCCTACCGTGCCTTCTCAGACCTCGAGGGCATGAAGGCGCTCGCCCAGGGTGTCATTAAGGCGGCTAACAAGGCCATCGGCAACCCCGAGGTCATCGAGTACCAGGGCCAGACCATCGACCTTTCTGGTGAGTGGGCCAGCCGTCCCATGACCGACATCGTCTCCGACGTGCTCGGCAAGCAGGTCACCATCGACACGCCGGTCGAGGAGCTTGCTGCCGCCGCGCGCGAGAAGGGCCTGGAGATCAAGCCCGAGTGGACTGCCGGCAAGATCATCGCCGAGATTTACGATGAGCTGGGCGAGGACACCATCGTCAACCCGACCTTCGTGTGCGATTACCCCATCGAGGTCAGCCCGCTCGCTAAGCGTTTTGAGGACGACCCGCGTTTGACTCACCGCTTTGAGCTGGTCATCGCCGGCCACGAGTACGCCAACGCATTCTCCGAGCTCAACGACCCGGTCGACCAGGCTGAGCGCTTTGCTGCCCAGATGGCCGAGAAGGCCGGCGGCGACGATGAGGCTATGGAGTATGACGAGGACTACGTGCGCGCCCTCGAGTACGGTATGCCTCCCGCGGGCGGCATTGGCATTGGTATCGACCGCGTGGTCATGCTGCTTACTAACCAGGCTTCTATCCGCGACGTCCTGCTGTTCCCGCACATGAAGCCCGAGAAGGGTTTCCAGTCCGGTGCCGCTGCCGCCAAGGCTGCAGAGGCCGGCAACGCCGCGAGCCCGTTCGTTACGTCGCTTAAGCCCACGCTCGATTACTCCAAGATCGCCGTTGAGCCGCTGTTTGAGGAGTTCGTCGACTTTGATACCTTCTCCAAGAGCGATTTCCGCGCTGTGAAGGTCAAGGCATGCGAGGCCGTCAAGAAGTCCAAGAAGCTGCTGAACTTTACGCTCGACGACGGTACCGGTACCGACCGCACCATCCTCTCCGGTATTCACGCTTATTACGAGCCCGAGGACCTGGTCGGCAAGACCTTGCTCGCCATCACCAACCTGCCTCCGCGCAAGATGATGGGCATCCCCAGCTGCGGCATGCTCATCAGTGCCATCCACGAGGAGGATGGTGAGGAGCGCCTCAACCTGATCCAGCTCGACGCCTCCATCCCCGCCGGCGCAAAGATGTACTAACTTGTTACGCGGTTCTACGAACCGCGTAACGGCTCGACGCTGCGCGGGCCGCATTTGGACAATCTGACGTTCAACTTCAAGGGCGCGACCAGAAGGTCAGCGCCCTTTCGTTTCACGTCACCTTGTCACAAATGCGACCCGCTCGCTGTCGTTACCAAAGCATCGGCATTGCCGTGGTTGGCACTTGGGGACGTTCCTTTTCTGCCGGCAGTTGGGAACAGTCCTTGTTTTGATAGTCGTCTCTTTTATGTTTCCTTTAGCCGTCGCTGTCTAGGATGGGGGTTAGTCGATAGGAAGGGAGCACCGGGATGGACGACGCGAGCGAGCGCGCAATCGAAGAGGACATGCTCGATCAGTTCAACTACTTTGATGATGAGGACGAGGAGCTGATCGACCGTCGCGAGCCAGCGCCGCTTGATTCCTTTGATCTGGTCGATGAAGAGCCCGACGAGGACGAGGGCGAATCGGCGGAGCCCTCACAGCCTTCGCGCCTTAACTCGCTGCTTTCGAGAGCCCCCATGCACCACGGCGTTCGTGCCGGCGCGCTCCATATGAAAACTGACTGGCACCAGATCGTGACGGCAGGCGATGAGCTTGCCGTCGATGCGCCGCTCACCGATAAATCATCCATCATCTGCCGCACCGGCATGCTTATGCTCGCGAGCGGAACGGGTGCCTGGCGCGTGCGCGATACCATGAATCGTGTTGCCGCCGTACTCGGTGTCACCATCCACGTTGACTTAAGTCTCCTGTCGTTTGAGTGTACCTGCATCGAAGATGGTCACTGCTTTAATGAGGTCGTCAGCTTGCCCACAACGGGCGTCAATACCCATCGCATTTGGATGATGGAGAGTTTCCTCAAGGAAATCGAGACCTATGGTCGTCGCTTCACGGTGCACGAGTATCACGAGATGCTCAAGACCGTTGAGAGTTCAAAACCTGATTACGCGCCTTGGCAACAGGGCCTTGCGGCGGCCTGCGCCTGTGGCGCCTTCGTTTTTTTGCTCGGCGGCGGCCCTATCGAGATGGCCTGCGCGTTCGTGGGCGCGGGTGTCGGCAACTTTGCCCGCTCCCATATTCTCAAGCAAGGCCTTGGTCAGTTCAGCGCGCTGACGACCGGCGTTGCGCTCGCTTGCGTTTCGTATCTGCTGGCATTGCTCGGCCTTGGCCAGGTCATACCGGGGGCAATGTCGCACCAAGAAGGCTATATCGGCGCCATGCTCTTTGTGATTCCCGGCTTTCCACTCATTACGGCAGGCCTCGACATCGCTAAGCTCGACATGCGAAGCGGTATCGAGCGCCTTTCATATGCCGTATCGATTATTGTGATGGCGACCCTCGTAGGTTGGATGGTTGCCGAGTGTGTTGGCCTGGCGCCGGACGACTTTGCCCCACTGGGCCTTTCGCCGCTTGCCCTTACGCTCCTGCGCGTGGTGATGAGCTTCGTTGGCGTATTCGGCTTCTCGGTGATGTTCAACAGCCCGGTAAAGATGGCCGCGGCAGCTGGGTTGATCGGCGCCGTGTCCAATACCCTGCGTCTGACCCTTGTCGATGCGCCGACGATGATTCCCTTCCTGGGCCTCAGCACGGGAATGCCTCCCGAGGCAGCAGCGTTTATCGGCGCGCTGGTATCGGGGCTGCTCGCAAGCTTGGCTGAAGTCAAGCTCACCTACCCGCGCATCGCCCTCACGGTGCCTTCGATTGTCATTATGGTGCCGGGCTTGTATCTGTATCGCTCGATGTATTACATGTGCACCTTCGACACGGTCAATATGCTCGGCTGGTTTGTGCGCGCAGTGCTCATCGTAGCGTTTCTGCCCGTTGGACTGGGTGTGGCGCGTACGCTCACCGACCCTCGCTGGCGCCACACCAGCTAATTGGTACAAGGGGGACAGGTTACTTTGCACCAAATGAGTTGCGGTGAAATAGGGACTGAATTGCTGCTTAAAGGGTCAAAACAGTCCGTATTCCACCGCAACTTATGGGGTCGGGGGTTTTGGTGCCCTGCATCTCCACAAACTCAACGCTTACGAAGCGCGCGCCGTTCGTGTTAGGGTAGTTCCACCACATAAGTAGTCGCAGACGCGCGTACCACGGGCGGGCGAGATGAAGTTCCAACAGCTCCATCTTGCCCGCCCGTTTTTGTTGCGTGGCGCCGCGGTACAACACAGAGAGGAATCTGCCCTTTATGCCTATCAACAAACGAGAGAGCCTGCTGTTCACCTTTATCATGTGCTTTTGCATGGTGCTCTGGATGAGCATCTACAACGTTGCCCTGCAGCACGGGGCCATCAACGGCGAGGTCGTTGCCACTGCGTGGCTCGGCTTCCCCGTTGCCTACATTTTTGCCATGTGCTGCGACTGGTTCGTCGCCAGCCCGCTCGCCAAGGGTTTCGCCTTTAAGTACTTGGTCACGCCGGGCAAGAGCTCGCCACTTGCCATGACGCTCGCCGTCAGCTCCTGCATGGTCGTTCCCATGGTCATCATCATGTCGCTGTACGGTGCCTGTGAGGGTCTGACGCACATGCCCGGCGGCATCCTTGCGAACCTGTATTCCGTGCCCGCGATCTGGATGATCAACATCCCGCATAATTTTGTGATGGCGCTGCCGTGGAACCTTTTGGTAGCCGGTCCGATTTCCCGCTTCGTCTTCCGTCGCGCCTTCCCTGTGGGGACGGTTTTCGAGGAGGAGCATGCCGAGCTCTTGGAGCAGGCTATGGCTCCTGAGTGCGAGTAGCTCGCTTAGGGATCTGCTGAGCGCGGGCGACTTGCTTGGTTGGAGCCCTAAGCGTGGATAGCTCTCTCGGCGACATCGCGGGCGTGAGCGGTGCGCATGACCGGAGGGCCCGTGCTGCTCCGTTGCCCGACGTGCTAGCGCGCAGAACAATCTGTTGGTGCATTCGGCGGCTGCTGAAGCGTTTCGGCAGCCGCTTTTTATACGGAGTTTAAATACAACAGTCTGTTGTATTACGTAGAGTGGTATATCTCTAGCGGGAAAAATGCGAGAGACGGAGCATTATGGCGTTGCTAGTAGGACTGGACGTAGGGTCGACGACGACCAAAGTTTACGCGATGCACGAGGATATGACCGAGGCGTGGTGGGGATATCGCCGCCACGGGGCGTGTCAGACAGCGAGCGTGCGCGCCATGCTCGGCGAGCTCGCCGAGCGCTTTCCCCATGAGTCGCTGCGCGTTGCGGTGACCGGCTCGGGTGCGCGCGATATCGCGACCGCGCTGGGCGCCTCGTACGTTCAGGAGGTGGTCGCCAACGCGCTCGCGATCAGCAGGTTCTATCCGCAGACGCGCTGCGCCATCGAGCTGGGCGGCCAAGACGCCAAGATGATCTTCTTCCGCACCAACGATAAGGGAGACATCGAGGTTGCCGACATGCGCATGAACGGCTCGTGCGCAGGCGGTACCGGTGCATTTATCGACGAGATGGCAAAGCTCATGGGGGTCGGCACCGAATCGGGCGAGTTCGAGCAGCTCGCAAGCCGGGGAACGACCGTCCACGAGGTCTCGGGCCGCTGCGGCGTGTACGCAAAGACCGATATCCAGCCGCTGCTCAACGAGGGCATTCCTACCACCGACCTGGCGCTTTCGGCGCTTCACGCGGTCGCCCGCCAAACGATCGGCGGTCTGGCCCAGGGTATCGACATCGAGCCGCCGGTAATCTTCGAGGGCGGTACGCTCGCCTACAACCCCACGCTGGTCCGCGTGTTCCGGGAGCAACTGAATCTATCGGACGATCAGGTTATCGTCCCGCGCGATCCGCAGATCATGGTCGCGCGCGGTGCCGCCCTGTCGCTGACCGACATGTTCGCATCGTCCCAACCGATCGACCTTCCCGACGCTTTTGTCCGGCTGGATAAGCTCGAGACGGTCGCGCCCGCAAGCGGGGAGGGACGTCTTGCCCAGCCCTTTTTTGCCACACCTGCCGAGCAGGCGGATTTTACGGCACGCCATGGCAAAGAGACGCCGGCAAAGGGTCCGGATGCGTATGCGCCCGGAGAGACGGTGCGTGTGGCGCTCGGTATCGATTCGGGGAGCACGACGACCAAGTTCGCCCTGGTCGATGAGGCGGGTGAGCTTGTCGATTCGTTCTACGCGTCTAATAACGGCAGACCGCTCGACGTCGCCCAACAGGGTCTTGTCAGCTTGAAGAACCGCTGGGAGACAGCGGGAGTCACGCTTGCGATCGATGCCGTGGGCACCACGGGATACGGCGAGGAGCTTTTCGCGCGCGCGTTCCACGCCGACTACCATACGGTCGAGACGGTCGCGCACGCCCGCGCCGCGTGCGCATGCGTTCCAGATGCGACCTTCGTGCTCGACATCGGCGGACAGGATATGAAGGCCATCTGGCTCAACCACGGCGTGCTGACCGATATCGTCGTCAACGAGGCGTGCTCTGCGGGCTGCGGCTCGTTCCTCGAGGGTTTTGCCAAAAACCTCGGAATAGCCGTTGAGGATATCGCGACCGAGGCATTTTCGTCCAAAGCCCCCGCCGTTCTCGGCAGCCGCTGCACGGTGTTCATGAACAGCAGCGTCGTTTCCGAGCAGCGGCGCGGTAAGGGTCCGGGCGACATCATGGCCGGTCTCTGCCGTTCGATTATCGAGAACGTGTTCACCAAGGTCATTCGCGTTTCAAATCTCAACCGTCTGGGCGACAAAGTCGTCGTCCAGGGCGGCACGTTCCGAAACGACGCGGTGCTGCGCGCATTCGAGCAGTATCTGGGCAAACCCGTCACGCGTGCGCCCCACCCGGGGCTGATGGGCGCTATCGGTATCGCCCTGCTCGCGCGCGAGGAATGCCGCAAGGGCGACGCCGGCACGTCGTTTATCGGGCTCGATGCCGTGGAGCGCTTCGAGCATCGCGAGTTCGGCGGCGTTACCTGCCGTCGGTGCAACAACCGCTGCCAGCGCGCGGTCGTGGCATTTGGCGACGGCTCGCTTTACGTCACGGGCAATCGCTGCCCGCGCGGCGGCGCCATCTCATGGGATGAGCTCGTGCGCGAGGTTCCCGCGGCGGAGGAGCTGCGTCCGCAGGGTGCTTGCGAGGCACAGGCACCCGGCACGGGGCGCGACCGGACCGCGGCTGCCCCCAATCTCTTTGTCGACCGCGAGAAGCTGCTGTTCGAGTCGTGCCCCACGGTTCCCGTCTGCGGGGGGCGCGATGTCACGATCGGCATTCCCCGTGTGCTCGAGTTCTGGGACACCATGCCGTTCTGGTCGACGTTCTTCAGCACGCTCGGCTTTAAGGTGCGCGTCTCGGGACGCAGCACCAAGGCGATGTACGAGCGCGGTCTGGCGCACGTCACATCCGACACCGTGTGCTTCCCGGCCAAGCTCGTCCACGGGCACATCCGCAATCTCGTCGACGCCGGCGTCGACCGCATCTTCATGCCCATCATCACGACGGTGCCCACCGAAAACACCGCCTCTACCAGCGAGTGGATGTGCGCCGTCGTAAAGGGATACCCCTACGTGATGCGCAATTCCGATAACCCGGAGGAGCGTTTCGGCGTTCCGTTCGATACGCCGCTGTTCCACTGGTACGACGAGGGCGACCGAAACCGCCAGCTCAAGGCGTGGTGCAAGGAGACCTTCGATATCGATGCCGACCTGGTTGCCAAGGCGACCGAGCAGGCGGACCGCGCGCAGCAGACGTTTGAGAACCAGCTGCAGCTGCGCGGCAGGCAGGTGCTCGAGAACGTGCGCGAGGACGGCGGCTACGCGGTGGTGATCGCTTCGCGCCCGTACCACAACGACCCGCTGGTCAACCACGGGCTGCCCAAGCTCTTCTCTGAGCGCGGCATCCCCGTGCTGACGCCCGATGCGGTGCCGGGGGTCTGCAACGTCGATCTTTCCAACAGCCGCATCGACATCGTGAACAACTACCATGCGCGCATGCTGTCGTGCGCGGTCATCGTCGCATCGACGCCCGAGCTCGAGCTCGTGCAGATGGGCAGCTTCGGCTGCGGCCACGATGCGTATCTCACCGACGAGATCGCGCGCATGATGGGCGAGATGGGCTCCAAGGTTCCGATGATGATCAAGCTCGATGAGAGCGACGTCGCCGGTCCCATGGGCATTCGCGTGCGTTCGTTTATCGAGTCGGTCAACCGTCGTCGCGCGGAGGAGCGTGCCGAGGGCGCCCGGGTGCACGCGGTCCATCCGCTCGACGACCCGTATAAGGTCAAGTACACCAAGCGCGACCGGCACGACAAGATCGCGCTGGTCCCCAACACCTCCCATGCGTTCTGCAGGCTCATGACCGCGGCGATGCGCAATCAGGGCGTGCGCGCCGAGGCCCTTGATATCGGGCGCGAGGATGCCATCCGCCTGGGCAAACGCTATGTGCACAACGACATCTGCTTCCCCGCGCAAATCGTGATCGGCGAGGCGCTCGCGGCACTCGAGAGCGGTAAGTACGACCCGCACGACGTCGCCGTGGTGACTGGCAAGTATATCGGCGACTGCCGCCTGACGCACTACATGCCCCTGCTGCGCCGCGCGCTCGACGACGCGGGATACGACTATGTCCCGGTGCTCACCAACGACGACGTCGATGCCCACAATGCGCATCCGGGCTTCAAGCTCGGCCTTGGCCCGAGCATCCAGATCGCCTACGGTCTTCCCATGATCGATGCCCTCGAGGCCATGCTTAGGCGCATCCGTCCCTACGAGCTCGAGAAGGGCGCGGCGGACGCTGCGTTCGACCGCGCGCTCGATGAGGTTATCGAGGGCATGGAGCGCTCCGGGCTGAGAGGCCAGGCGACGGGCTTCAAACGCGCGCTTGCGATCATGGACGCCGTTCCGTACGACCGCTCGAACCCGCATCCGACCGTTCTCATCGTGGGCGAGTACCTGCTCAATTTCCATCTCGGCGCCAACCACGAGATCGAGCGCTACCTCGAGGACAACGGGCTCGAGGTCATCGAGGCGCGCATGACCGACGTGATCCGCAAGACCTATTTCTACAAGCATGCGCAGTCGCGCGAGTTCCACGTCGACCTGTCGCTGCCCGAAAAGGCCTGGTACGCCACGGCGGACAACCTGTTCGAGCTCGCGCACGACCGTTGCGACCGCCTGGGCGCGGCGAGCCCGCTCTACGAGCCGCCGACGCGCATGCCCGAGCTCGTGCGCGCGAGCGATAAGATCCTGCACCATACGTTCGATGCGGGCGAGGGCGTGCTGATTCCGGCGGAGATCCTCGAGCACGCCAAGCGCGGCTGCCGCAACTTCGTGATCCTGCAGCCGTTCGGGTGTCTGCCCAACCATGTCGTGGGGCGCGGGCTCATCCATGCGCTCAAGGAGCAGTATCCCACGGCGCAGTTTCTGCCGCTCGACTACGATCCCGACGTGAGCTTCGCCAACGTGGAGAACCGTCTTCAGATGCTCATCATGAACGCCAAGGCGCAGGGGTGCGGTGAGGCGCATGGCGAGACCGCGTAAGGACGCCGATGCGCCCGATGCACGCACCCGTATCATCGAGGCGTTTTGGGAGCTCATCGAGAACAACAGCATCTTCGAGCTGTCGGTTGGCGAGGTGACCCGCGCCGCCCAGTGCAATCGCGGAACGTTTTACTACTATTTTCACGATTTCGATGAACTCGTCGCCATCGCCATAGCCCAGCTGCTGCAGGATAACGAGCTCATCACCGATGCCCTCTGGCATTTTTCGAGTGAGGTCGACCTTTCGGCGTTCGACCGGCGCGACGTCCGCTGCCTGCTGCGGCGCATCGTCATCACCATGAGGGCGGGTGCCGCCGAGCAGGTCGTGCAGGGCATCCATACGATCATCATCGACCGCGTGAGAGAGATCGTCCACCCCGACGGAGAAGAGCTCAAGGCAGATTCGAGCTTTGCGGTGGGCTTTCTGGTCTCGGGCATCATGGGCTTTGTGATGGCGGTCGGCTTTGCCCGGGAGGGCGGCGAGGAGATAGACCTCGAGCAGCTGGGGGACAGCGCGTGCGCGTACCTGAGGGCGGTCGCCATGCAGACGGTTGAAACGGTCGCGCAAGTCGAGGGCGTCGATACATCCGAGCTGCTCGAACGCGTCTCCAAGGAGGCCGATGCCTATCGCGCATCGCGTGCGACGAGTCCCGACGTGGTGAAAGACGTCTAGGGTTTCTCTTGCGGGGCGCCCGTCGCGCATCGCGCGGTGAGTCCCGCGATGCGGTCATAACCTGCATTCATGTGAGCCGGGTTTATAGATATTCCTCCAGCGGTTAACATATACTCCATATGGGTAAAGAGACCAAAGCGCCGCCACGAGTGGCGCTTTGCGTTTGAAAAACTAGCTCGTCTAAGAGGAACTAGCATGTTAGACCGTTTTACCGATCGCGCGCGCAAGGTCATGTCCATGGCCAAGCAAGAGGCGCTCGATCTACACTCAAATAAGGTGGGCACCGAGCACCTGCTGCTCGCACTCGCCAAGGAGGACGAGGGTATCGCTGCCGAGGCGCTGCGCTCGCTTGATATCTCCTACGACGACATCATGGACACCCTCAAGGAGGTCCAGACCACGGTCCCCGAGCCCAGCGAGGAGACCGAGGCTGCCAAGCTCGCCTTTACGCCGCTCGTCATTAGCGTGATGGAGCGTTCATTCCGCGTGGCGCGCGAGAACAATCAGACCTACGTGTCGACCGAGCACCTGCTCATCGGTATCGTCGAAGAGGGCAACGGCATGGCCATGGACATCCTCATGCGCCTGGGCGTGTCGTCCGCCTCCATCAAAAAGGCTATCGAGAAACTCACCGCCAAGGACCAGGACAAGAAGCGTCCGCTTGCCGGCGCCGGTGCTGGTCGTCCCGGTGCGGGCCTGCCGTTCTTTAGCGGCTCGGATGCCTCTCAGCAAAAGGGGAGTGGCACCGATACGCTCAAGCAGTTCGCCACCAACCTCACGCAAAAGGCGCGCGATGGCGAGCTCGACCCTGTAATTGGTCGCGAAAAGGAAGTCCAGCGCATGATGGAGATCCTTTCGCGCCGCACCAAGAACAACCCGCTTATCCTGGGTGACCCCGGCGTGGGCAAGACGGCCATCGTCGAGGGCCTGGCACAGCAGATCGCTGCCGGCAACGTGCCCGAGAACCTTATGAACCAGAACATCTGGACGCTCGACCTGCCGGGCCTCGTTGCGGGCGCCAAGTATCGCGGTGAGTTCGAGGAGCGCCTCAAGAACGTGATCCAGGAGGCCACCGAAGCTGACGACGTCATCCTGTTTATTGACGAGATGCACACCATCATCGGTGCCGGTTCTGCCGAGGGCTCCATCGACGCGAGCTCCATGCTCAAGCCCGTGCTCGCGCGCGGTGCCTTCCAGATTATCGGCGCCACCACGGCCGAGGAATTCCGCAAGTACCTCACCAAGGACCCGGCCTTCGAGCGCCGCTTCCAGACCATCGATGTCGAGGAGCCGAGCGTCGAGGACACGGTCAAGATCCTGACCGCGCTCAAGCCGCGCTACGAGGAGCACCACCATGTGCGCTATACGCAGGGTGCTATCGAGGCCGCCGCGAACCTTTCCAACCGCTATATCCAGGATCGCTTCCTGCCCGATAAGGCCATCGACCTCATCGACGAGGCCGGCGCCCGCGCTCGCATCGCCGCGAATCGCGCGCCCGAGCCGGTGCGCGAGGCCGAGCATCGCGTGGAGGAGCTTAAGGCCGCCGCGCAGGAGGCCACCGAGAGCGACGACATGAACAAGGCCGCTGAGATCACCGAGCAGCAGAAGGCCGCCGAGATTGAGCTCGCCGAGGCCAAGGCCGCCTGGACCGCCGAGCTCGACGCCAGCCCGCTCACCATCGACGTCGCCCAGATTGCCGACATCGTGTCCGTGACCTCTGGCGTGCCGGTTTCCTCGCTCACCGAGAGCGAGAGCCGGCGCCTGCTGCAGACCGAAAGCGTGCTCAAGACGCGCATCATCGGCCAGGATGAGGCAGTCGAGGCCGTCGCCAAGGCCGTGCGCCGCAGCCGCTCGCCGCTCAAGGACCCGCGTCGTCCCGGTGGCAGCTTTATCTTCCTTGGTCCCACCGGCACAGGCAAGACCGAGCTCGCCAAGACGCTCGCCGAGTACCTCTTTGGCAGTAAGGACGCGCTCATCAGCTTCGACATGTCGGAGTTCGGCAGCGAGTTCGAGGTCTCCAAGCTTATCGGTAGCCCTCCGGGTTACGTGGGCCACGACGAGGGCGGTCAGCTTACCAAGGCCGTTCGTCGTCACCCGTACTCGGTCGTGCTGTTCGACGAGATCGAGAAGGCGCACCCCGACATCTTCAACATTTTGTTGCAGGTGCTGGAGGAGGGTCGCCTGACTGATAGCCAGGGCAAGACGGTCGACTTCCGCAATACCGTGATCATCATGACGTCCAACGTGGGCGCCCGCGAGATCGCGCAGGATGCGAGCGTCGGTTTTGGCACCACCGGTGAGCAGGGTCTCACGTCGAGCGAGATCAAGGGTCGTGCGATGGGCGAGCTCAAGCGCCTGTTCCGCCCTGAGCTGCTCAACCGTATCGACGATATTGTGGTGTTCCAGAAGCTCTCGGGCGAGAACCTGACCAAGATCGCGCACCTGCTGGTGGACGACCTGCGCCAGCGCCTGATCGCAAACGGCATGAACATCAAGCTCACCGATGCGGCCTATGACAAGATCGTGGCCGAGGGCACCGACCTCACCAACGGTGCGCGTCCGCTGCGCCGTGCTATTCAAAAGCTCATCGAGGACCCGCTGTCCGAGGAGCTCCTGGCCGGCGAGTGGGGCGAGGGCGATACCGTCCTGTGCGACGTGGCCGATGGCAAGTTTGTCTTTAGCCACGGCACGGGCGAGATCCCGGCACCGCGTCCGGCGGGCACGCTCGGTGGCGATACCGCCCCGGCGGCACCGCACACCGGCAACGCCGCGCCCGTGAGCGGCGGCGTGACCTCGGGCCCCGGCGGCATGATGCAAGCCGGTTCCGGCGCGCTGTAGGGCGTGGCGACAATTTGATACGCGCAATCGAGGCGCTCCGAAAAGGGCGCCTCGATTTGTAGAGCTGCGGAAGTTGTGACCGTTACGCTATACGGTCCACCGTTAGCCGATGATGCGAGGGCGCTCGGCGTTTTCGACTGGTTTATGCACGCAAAGTCTGGGAATATACAAGTCGCATGTCTTACTGTCTAACCAGTTGCGCCAAGGAGGCACCATGGACTACAAGATTACCGGCTACGAGCCCGCCCAGCTGTTCCATTTCTTTGAGGAGGTCAGCGCGATCCCCCGTGGGTCTGGCAACGAGAAGGGCATCAGCGATTTCCTGGTTGCGTTTGCCAAGGAGCGCGGCCTCGATGTGTACCAGGACGAGGTCTACAACGTCATCATTCGCAAGCCCGCATCTGCCGGCGCCGAGAATGCCCCGACCGTAATGCTGCAGGGTCACATCGACATGGTGTGTGACAAGCTGGGTTCCGTCGAGCACGACTTTACGACCGACGGTATCGACTTGGTCGTCAAGGACGGTGTCCTCACCGCTAACGGCACCACTCTGGGCGCCGACAACGGTATCGCCGTCGCTCTGATGCTCACTGTTCTCGATGACGATTCGATTGTTCACCCCGCCCTCGAGTGCGTGTTCACCACCGACGAGGAGACCGGCCTGGTTGGCGCCGAGACGCTCGACAAGTCCCAGATCAGCGCCCGCACCATGATCAACCTCGACTCCGAGGAGGAGGGCGTTGCCACCGTCAGCTGCGCCGGCGGCGTCGTCGTTACCTACACCTGCCCCATCGTGCGCGAGCACAAGACCGGTAGCACCCTCACGCTCGACATTTCCGGTCTGTTGGGCGGCCACTCCGGCAGTGATATCAACCTGGAGCGCGGCAACGGAAACCTCATCATGGCCCGCATCATCGACCGCCTGATGGTCGCCGGTGAGCCCGCCATCGTCAGCTTCAACGGCGGCACCAAGGACAACGCCATCAACCGTGAGTGCAAGGCCGTTCTGGTCTATGCCGATCACGCTGCCGCCGAGGCCGCGGCCCAGATCGCAAAGGGCATCATCGCCGACGTCACTGCCGAGCTCGAGGTCTTCGACCCCGGCTTTACTTGCACCGTCGAGATTGCCGACGACGCCGAGGTCGAGGCCATGGACCAGAAGTCCGCGCTTGCCCTCATCCGCGCCCTGCGTCTTGCCCCTAACGGCGTGATTCGCCGCAACGTCGCCACCGACGGCTCCGTCGAGGTTTCCTCCAACATCGGTGTGGTTGCCACTTCTGACGACGAGGTCAAGATCATGCTGTCCCCGCGCTCCTCGATCACCTCGCTGCAGAACGAGTTCAAGGACCGCCTGCAGACGCTGGCCGATGTCCTGGGCTTCGACGCCAAGTTTGAGTTCGAGTATCCCGGCTGGAGCTATGCCGAGCATTCGCCGGTCCGCGACGTCTTTGTCGAGAGCTATCGCGAGCTCTTTGGCTCCGAGCTGCGCATCGAGTCCATTCACGCCGGCCTTGAGTGCGGACTGTTTGTCGAGGCCCTGCACGGTCTGGACGCCATCGCCGTGGGCCCGACGCTCTCCGATGTCCACACCCCGGACGAGAGCATGGAGCTCGCTTCTGCCGAGCGCTTCTACGAGCTGCTCATCGACGTCCTCAAGCGCCTCGCTGCGTAAAGGTTGCGCTAGCAGCAGTCCGAGCCACGTGCTAGCGGATTGCAAATGACATTATGAGAGGGGGCACCCGAGCTTTTGCGATGGGTGCCCCCTCTCTTCTTTTGGGAAATGGGAAATTGCGGCCACCTAGCCCATATCCGCCTTGATGAGGTCGAGGGTGCGCTGGCAGTTTTCAAGGACGGGGCCGAGCATATGCTCGCGCAGGTCCGCCATGCCGGGCAGGTCGGCGTATTCGTCCATGACCTCTTCCATGCAAACGGGTACCTCGTAGGCGAGGTCCATCATGGTCGCAAAGCAAAACTTCTCAGATAGTCCGGCATCGATGAGCGCCGCCTCCAGCGCGGGGTCGCCCATACCGTGGTATCGACGGATAGCGCCTGGACCGATGCGCCCCACACGATTTTCGCCGCCAACGCTCATGGCCAGGCGTGCCCGACGTCGCATGCGCTCATACGCTAAGCCCGATGCGACATCGTACATGGGTGCGAGCGCCGCGTTTGTGCCTTTGCCTAGGATGAGCGAGTAGTTTTTAGCGTGTGCGTCAGGCGCTCCGATAATGGCGTTGTAGAACAACATATAGGTAAAAAGCACAAGATTCATGTGGTGGGGGACTGTGTTGATCAGTCGTTCTTGGATGTCTCGTGTAGTTGGTCCTCCGTCAGCGGTGTATTTCTGGCTTGGCAATACACCGAGCGCCTGGCAAAAGTCCTCCTGATGCACCCTTTCGATATTTCCGCTGCTATTGGCCATTCTGTCGTACCGTTCAACGACGAGCGCGGCTTCGTCTTCAAATGTGCAATAGGAGACGTTGGCAGTTGGAATGCCAACACGCCGAGCCGTTTTCATGCAGACGAATTCGTTTAAGGCCTGATGTTTGAACCCAACGACACCATTTTTGAAGATATGAGTAGTGGGGGATGACCCTAGGCATTCGCACCATTGGCCATCATGCCAAGCTAGTGCAAATTTGCCTTGATTGCCGCCCAGGGACCAGCTTTCGTTGGAGCCCATCCATGTCTCTCTTTCGCCATCGCGAATTGCTTTGAGCTTGTGAGCGATTTGAGAATTGGTAAGCGGGCGGTATGTCGAGACCCTGCCGCGGGCGGCGTCTAATTGATCGGCTCGACAAAACTGAACGGCCCCCGCGCAGTCAAGACCGATATGGCACAAGAGGGCGACGGGGTTGTTGGATGCAACGTCATGCTCGGCGGCAATAGCGCGACGCTGCTCTTGACTGTCGGGCAAAAGGCCAAATAGGAATGGGCGGACGATGTTATGGCCATACGTGCGATTGGAAAGCGGCATTGTTAGCGATAGCGGTGCTCCGCGATAGGTTGGGGCGTATACAAAGCTGCAGAGTCCATGCTCGTCTTGCCGGAGAGTGCCGGCGATTTCGCCACAAATGAGGGTCGCGAGTTCCATCTCTGCCATTTATTTCACAACCTTGCAGCCAAAGGAGAGGTTTGAAGTGCCGGAAAGGCCTTGCTCGGCTGCGATTTGGGCCAGCAAGGCACCATAGGAAGATGGCGTTCCTTGTCGAGTGGGTCGTCTGCCTACGCTTGGCTTTGGCAGGGTATTCGAGTTCGCGATAGGGAGGTTCACTATCGTCGTCGGATGTTCGGAGGGCGATGCGATGGAGTCGTTATCGCTTTGCGCGAAGAGACCTATGCCGAGTGCGTTAAAGACGGTCAGCAACTTGTCGAGTCGAATGCCGGTGGCGTCTCCTAGCTCGAGCGATGCGAGCAGACGCTCCGAAACACCGGCCTTTTTGGCGAGGGCGGCACGGGTGAGACCCTGAGTCTCGCGTGCCTGGCGCACGTAGATGCCAGCTTGGCGCGGTGTGGTGATGGGAAGGGTATCCACGGCTATCTCCTAACGTGCAGGCTTTTGCATCCTAGTATGACATGCAAAAGTCTGCATGAAAAGGCCTCATGCAAAACTCTGCATGAGGCCTTATACGGACGTTTAGTTTTGAAGGGTGTTTTACAGCACTAAAATCCCTAGGTGCTCCAGCAAAATCTTGAGGCCGATGAGGATGAGCACAACGCCGCCCACGATGGTGGCGGGCTTTTCGTAGCGCGCGCCAAAGATGCGGCCAATCGCCACGCCGGCAACGGAGAAGATGAAGGTCGTGATGCCTATGAGCGACACGGCGGGAACGATGTCGACGGAAAGCGCGGCGAACGAGATGCCCACGGCCAGGGCGTCAATCGAGGTGGCGATGGCGAGGATCAGGTACTCGCCCAGGTCAATCTTTTCGGCATCCTTGCCGTCGCCTTCATCCTCGTCTTCGGTAAAGGCCTCCCACAACATTTTGCCGCCGATAAAGGCGAGCAGGATAAAGGCGATCCAATGGTCGATGGGTCCGATGATGCCCATGAATTGACTGCCGAGCGCCCATCCGATTACGGGCATGCCGGCCTGAAAGCCGCCAAAGAACAAGCCGAGCACCACGGCAACTTTAAGGTTGATCTTCTTCATGCCAAGGCCCTTGCAGATGGAAACGGCAAAGGCGTCCATCGAAAGGCCAACGGCGAGCAATACGAGCTCTGCGAGTCCCATAGTCTGGCTCCCTCTCTGCGGGCGGGCCCGCGTGTACCTCTTGGGGGAGTAACAAAAAAGACCCGTGGCGTACGCGTTGCGCGCACAGCCACGAGTCTCGTTCATTAAGGCAAGCCAGGCCGCATCGGCCAGTGTGTTGACTTGCCGCGCCACCGGAGGCGAACCCGATCACGCGACTACTCCCTCATTTATGCGAATCCCGATGCTACCACATAAGCAGCTCATTTGGATTGGGGCTCTCAGCTGTGTTCGCTCATTCTGTAAGCATCGGATTTTGCGGGCGTCACAGGGGCAAACCGTGAGAAACTTATTGACGTTTATGGAGCGTATACGATGGGAGCGATGCCTTGGATAAGAACGAGCTGCAAAAGCGTATGGAACAGGCCATCCGCCTGACGGCACCTGGTCAGCCGATCCGCACCGCCCTCGACATGATCATTGCCGGTCACCTGGGTGCTCTTATCTGCGTCGGCGACACTGAAAACGTGCTCGCCGCCGGTAACGACGGCTTCCCGCTCAACATTTCGTTCACCTCGAACCGTCTGTTCGAGCTCTCCAAGATGGATGGCGCCATCGTCATCGACGGCGACCTCACCCAGATCCTGCGCGCCAACTTCCACCTCAATCCCGATCCCTCGCTTGCCACGAGCGAGACGGGCATGCGTCACCGCACTGCCGCTCGCATGTCGGTGCTCACCGATGCCATCGTGATCTCGGTCTCGGCCCGTCGTGCCGTCGTCAACGTGTACGTTCACGGCAAGAGCTACGAGATTCAGCCCGTCACCACTATCATGAGCTCGGTCAACCAGCTCGTCGCCACGCTCCAGACCACCCGTCAGTCGCTCGATCGCTCCCTGCTGCGCCTGACGGCCCTCGAGCTCGACGACTACGTTACGCTTGCCGACATTACCGGTATTTTCTCGAGCTTCGAGATCATGCAGCAGGCAAAGACCGAGCTTAAGGATTGCATCGTCAAGCTGGGCAACCAGGGCAAGCTCGTGCAGATGCAGCTCGAGCAGCTCGCCGGCTCCAGCATGGATACCGAGTACGACCTGATGATTCGCGACTACGCGAGCGATTCCTCCGAGGCAAACGCCGAGAAGATTCGCGCCGAGCTTGCTCGCATGACGCCTAAGGACCTGTCCGACCCACAGCATGTGGCGGCGGTTCTGGGTTACGACGACCTGGACGAGGACTCTGTCATGACGCCGCTGGGCCTGCGCACGCTTTCGCGCGTGTCCGTCGTGCGCGACGGCGTGGCCGAGAAAATCGTCGACGAGTACGGCTCGCTGCAGGAGCTCATGGACGACATCAGCGAGGATCCGGAGCGCCTGGGCGACTTTGGCGTCAACAACCCTGCTATTCTTGCGGACTCGCTGTACCGCATGAAGGGCACCAAACAGGGGAACGCATAATGGCGCCCGTATGCGCCGTGGTCGTTGCCGGCGGCAGCGGCCAGCGCTTTGGAAATCCCGGTGGCAAGCAGCTCGTTAACGTGGCGGGCCGTCCGCTTATGAGCTGGTCCATCCGCGCATTTGACCGTAGCGATAAGGTCGGCCACATCGTCGTGGTTTGCCCTGCCGAGCGTCGTGCCGAGATGCGACGCCTGGCCATCGACCCGTTTGACTATGACACGCCCATCAGCTTTGCCGATGCCGGCGCGACCCGCCAGGATTCCACCCGTGCCGGTGTGCGTGCGGTTCCGGCGGGCTTTGAATACGTTGCCATTCACGATGGCGCTCGTCCGCTCATTACGACCGAGGCCATCGACCACGCTATCGACGTGCTCGTGAGCGACCGTGCCCTCGACGGTGTCGTGTGCGGTCAGCCCGCGATTGACACGCTCAAGATCGTCGACGGCGACAACATCGTCGAGACGCCGCCGCGCGAGCTGTACTGGGCCGCGCAGACGCCGCAGATCTTTAGTGTCGACGCCATGAAACGCGCCCATGCCGCGGCGATTGCTGAGGGCTTTATCGGCACGGACGATTCGTCGCTGGTCGAGCGCATGGGTGGGCGTGTCCGCTGCGTCCAGAGCCCGCGCGATAACCTTAAGGTGACGGTGCCCGAGGACCTGCGTCCCGTAACCGCGATTCTGCTCGGCCGCATGGCCGAGGGAGAGGACCTTCCCCATGTTCAGTAACCTGCGCATTGGACACGGCTACGATGTTCACCGTCTGGTGGAGGGGCGTCGATGTATTATCGGCGGTGTCGACATTCCCTACGAGCGCGGTCTGCTGGGCCACTCGGATGCCGATGTGCTCGCGCACGCGCTGGCCGACGCCATTCTGGGCGCCTGCCGCGGGGGAGACATCGGCAAGCTGTTCCCCGACACCGATCCTGCCTATGAGGGTGCCGATTCGATGGTGCTGCTTGCTCGCGTAATGGACTATGCGCGTGAGCTGGGCTTTGAGTTTGTCGATGCCGATTGCACCATTGCCTGCCAGCAACCCAAGATCACCCCGCACCGCGATGCCATGCGCGCCAATCTCGCCCATGCCCTGGGCGTTGACGTCGAAAACGTGGGCGTCGCCGCCACTACGACCGAAAAACTCGGCTGGGAAGGCCAAGGCGAGGGAATTGGCGCCTGGGCCGTCTGCCTGCTACAGAAAACCGTTAAGGAGTAACGAATGCGTATCTACAACAGCGCTACCCATAAAAAGGAAGAGTTCCAGCCCATCGAGCCCGGTAAGGTCCGCATGTATGTGTGCGGCCCCACGGTCTACGACAACATCCACATCGGCAACGCCCGCACGTTCATCAGCTTTGACGTGATTCGCCGCTGGCTCATCGCGAGCGGCTACGAGGTCACGTTCGCTCAGAACCTCACCGATGTCGATGACAAGATCATCAAGCGCGCCAACGAGCAAGGCCGTACGGCTGCCGAGGTTGCGACGGAGTTCTCCGACAAGTTCATCGGCGTCATGCGCGCTGCCAACGTGCTCGATCCCGATGTGCGTCCCCGCGCCACCAAGGAGATCGGTCCCATGATCGCCATGATCAAGACGCTTATCGAGCAGGGTCACGCCTATGTCGCCGATAACGGCGACGTGTATTTTGCCGTGCGCAGCGATCCCAACTATGGTCAGGTCTCGGGCCGCAACATCGACGACCTTATGGTGGGTGCGCGCATCGAGGAGAACGAGGACAAGAACGACCCGCTCGACTTTGCCCTGTGGAAGGCCGCCAAGCCCGGCGAGCCCAGCTGGCCGAGCCCCTGGGGCGAGGGCCGTCCTGGTTGGCACACCGAGTGCGCCGCCATGGTGCACCGCTATCTGGGCACTCCGATCGACATTCACGGCGGCGGCTCCGACTTGGCCTTCCCGCATCACGAGAACGAGTGCGCCCAGGCCACCTGCGCCTGGCACCAGGGTTTCTCCAACACCTGGATGCACACGGGCATGCTGCTGGTAGACGGCGAGAAGATGTCCAAGTCGCTCGGTAACTTCTTTACGCTGGCCGAGGTGCTCGAGCAGCACTCTGCCGCGGCCCTGCGCCTGCTGATGCTGCAGACGAGCTATCGCTCACCGCTCGACTTCTCCTGGGAGCGCCTGGAGGGCGCCGAGAATTCGCTCACACGTATCGCCGGTACGGTCGAGAACCTGCGTTGGGCTGCGAACCACGCGACGGCCGATGCCGATGAGGCTGCCGCCGAGGCGTTTGCCGCCAAGGCCGCCGAGACTCGTGCCGCCTTTAAGGAGTGCATGGACGACGACTTTAACACCGCCGGTGCCATGGGTGCTGTCTTTGGCTTTGTCACCGAGTGCAACCAGTATCTGGAGCAGGCGGGCGATGCTGCCGACAAGACCGCCGCGCTTGCTGCCGCCGATACGCTGGCCGAGCTGCTCGGTACGTTTGGCGTCGAGCTTCCCGAGCCCAAGGTCGAGTTGCCGCTGGGCCTGCTGGGCGTTGCCGCCGGTTTGGTTGCCTACACTGGTGACGACGTGGATGAGGCCGCTGCTAAGATTCTCGAGGCTCGCGCCGAGGCCCGTGCCGCCAAGAACTGGGATCTGGCCGACGCCATCCGCGACCAGCTCAAGGACCTGGGCCTCACCATTGAGGATACGGCCGCGGGCACCCGTATTAAGACTCTCTAGTATTTGTCGACCGTTCGAGGTGCGGCAGATTGCCTTGAAAGAGGAGGGCATAGACCTGGTGGTCATGCCCGACGATTGAAAGGCAAGGTGCCGTGGCTCGGACGGTCGATTCTTGTTCGTTATCTATTTAAGGAGGCCGTCCTATGGCCGACAATCGCAAGCGTGCGCCTCGTGGCGGCAAGCAGGCTGCTTCTGGCTCGCGTCCGATTCGCCGCAATGATCGTGCTGCCGCTCCCAAGGGCCAGCGCGATCGCACCCAGGCCGCACGTCCGCAGCGCGATCGCAACCGCGACGCTGTCCAGGCTCCCAAGGGCGAGTTTATCGAAGGTCGTCGTGCTGCCGCCGAGGCGCTACGCACTGGTTTTCCCATCAAGTGCGCGCTCATTGCCGAGGGCGGGGAGCGCGATGCCGCCTTGTCGCGCCTGGTCGATGACCTCAACGCCGCGGGCGTCCGCATTAAGTTCGTTCCACGCGCGCAGCTCGATGCGCTGTCGAGCCATGGCGCTCACCAGGGCATTGCGCTCGAGGTTGGCAACTTCCCCTATGCCGATGTCGCCGACATCCTCGACCGCGCGGGCGACGGTCCGGCGCTCGTCATCGTGCTCGACCATGTGACTGACGACGGCAACTTTGGCGCCATTGTGCGCTCCGCCGAGGTTGTGGGCGCGGCCGGCGTCATCATCGCCAACAAGCGTGCCGCCGGCGTGACCGTGGGCAGCTACAAGACTTCAGCCGGCGCCGTCATGCATCTGCCTATCGCGCAGGTGCCCAACATCGCCCGTGCGCTCGACGATCTTAAGGCCGCTGGCTTTTGGGTGGGCGGTGCCTCCGAGCACGCCGAAGGCAGTTGCTGGGATGCTCCCTTCGAGGGCCGCGTGGCGCTCGTCATGGGCTCCGAGGGCGACGGCATCTCGCGCCTGGTGCTCGAGAAATGCGACTTTTTGACCAAGCTTCCCCAGCGCGGCATGACCGAGAGCCTCAATGTTGCCCAGGCGACCACGGCGCTGTGCTTTGAGTGGCTGCGCCGCAACGCCGGCGAGCTCATGGGGGAGGAGTAGCGCATGTCCAAAAAAAACCGTGCCAAGTCCAAGGCCAAGCGCTTTGGCGAGGGTTCGGCCAAGCCGATTGTTTCGGCCGCGACCTATGGCGTGGGCGGCAATGCGTTTGCGCAGGCCATCGCCGACCCGGTCTCGACGGTGCACTCCAATAAGCCCGAGCTGCTGGTGGTCGACGGCTACAACGTGATCCACTGTACGCCGCGCTACGAAAAGCTCGTGTACGATCATTCTGACGATCCGTATTCCAGCGACGTTCACGATATGGCGCGCACGGCGCTCATTAATGACGTAGCCGCGTTTGCCCAGGGCCGCTACGAGGCTGTGATCGTATTTGACGGCGCGGGCAATATCTCCAGCGAGCGCCCCAATCTGCCGGCCCGTGGCGTGCGCATCGAGTTTTCGCCGACGGGTGTTTCGGCCGATACCGTGGTGCAGAGGCTCTGCATCGAGGCACGTGAGGAAGGCCGCGCGTGCTCCGTGGTATCGAGCGACGGCACGATCCAGGCCGTTGTCATGGGCAAGGGCGTCACGCGCATCTCGAGCCGTATGCTGGTGGACGAGATCAAACAGATCGATAACGACGTTCACGAGGCAGAGGAAGCTCCGCAGATTAAGATGACTCTGGGCAGCCGCTTGAGTCCCGATGCCCTGGCCAAGCTCAAGGCCCTGCGCGGGAGGTAGGGGAGTTGGCGGGGCAATGCTGCCTTGCTAACTCCATTCAGCGATGTCGATCATTCTTTCGAGGCGCCACGTTAGTGCCTCTTTTAGATAAGGCAGTCTCGCTGCTAGGGCATCATTTTTAGACAGAATCTCGATTGCCTCGTCGACAAAACCTTTGAGTTTGTCTCCATCGAACCAGCCCATGTCCTCGACGAGCAGCATTTGTTTGGCGGGGCTTGAATGAAACTGCGCGCTGGTAAAACTGTGCTCTCCCGCCCTAAGCTCCTCAAGAGAAATGTTGCACCAGAGCGATGAGCCCGAATCGAAGATGGGGGCTGGCCTGCAGACTAGTGAGTTGACGTTTCGCACGAGGCCGAAGTTGCGCCAATGACGATCGTAGTTGGCGATGATGTCGTCGCACACGATCATGCGGTCAAGGGCATCCTTGACGCCTGTCGCCCCGAGCTCCTCGCAGATTGCTACATATCGCTCGTAGTCGGTTGGCCGTTCATCTGCGTTTGCGTGCTGGTTTACATAGAACGCAGGGACATACTCTTCTTCATCAGTTAAGAAGACATCGCATGTGCTCAGGGCGGAAGTACCCGTGCCCTCGAGCGAGTAAGGTACATAATCGCAGGCGTTTAGGATGCGACGGTGGAGCGCGGTCGCTACCAGCTCGTTATAAGGTTCCTGGTTCAGGTGCGCTCCTGCCTTATGCAGAATTCGACGCTCGCCCTCGCACGTCCAGTACTTTTGAAGATTGCCGTCCGAGGTGTTATCGGGCTTTGCGGCAGCCGCTTTTCCCTCTGGGGCAAAGGGTGCAATGGACAGCGAGACGTCATCAAAGGCGTTATTGAAGAAGTTGATATCCTCCCAGGCGAGACCGGAACCTTGGGGCCTAATCCAATACTGGTCGGATAAGGAGAGGCCAAGATTTCGCTGTACGAGTTCGTCGGGAACATCGACTGCGGCTTCTGCAAGCAGGGAGGCTAGCCCAATGCGTGCGAGCGGGATACCGCGGCCGCGCCACCAGATGCGGAAGGAGTCGAGCGATATGGGGCTATTGGGGCCAAATACCCCAATAGGGGCGTGGGCGTAATCGATGTCGGCGCCGATGTGGGTAAAGTCTTTTCGCGATGTGCTGTAGACCAGCTGAGCGACTTCGTGCGTGCGATTCATGAGGGTGAACGCGATCTCGCTCTTACCGTGGCCGCGGCGGGGACGTCCCCCCGTTTTGGTCACAGAGCGGAGTCGCGTGTCGACGCTGTCTTTGTCGATGAGCCATACACCAGAAGCCTTGCGGGCCTCAAGTGCTCCGTTTTTTATGAGCTCCTGCACCCTGCGCGGAGTGATGCCGAGCAGCTCGGCGGCTTCTTTGGTAGTAAGCATCGCGAAACCCTTCGCCAGAACGAATAATTTTATATATAGCAATTGTAATTAAAACTATTCGTTCTGGCGAATGGTTTTAAGATTGAGGGCGCACTGACAGAAATGAACGGGCCTGGTACGCGTTGTTGCTGGATTTTGCATATTTGTATAACGCCGTGCGGCCTGTTGCGCCCCGTCCGCAATTCCTTTATTCTTAACTCGCTTCGCGTGAAAGCGCCAAGTGTGCCAGTGTGGCGCAACGGTAGCGCAACTGATTTGTAATCAGTGGGTTGCAGGTTCGATTCCTGTCACTGGCTCCATGAGAGTTTCGGGCTCTGTTCCCTTGTGGGACAGGGCCCGTTTCTATTTATGTCGATAAGTCAGCGTGTTTGGCGCCAACCAAGCTTCAGGTTTGTCTCGATCCGTAACACGAGTGGGCTGAAGACCCTCCTTATAGTTACAGATCGAAACATTGCCAAGGGAAGGCCGATAACATCTCGATCCGTAACACGAAGAGGCTGAAAACCGTTCTTACTGTTACAGAATGAGACGTAAGCGGGGGTTTCTGCGAAACATCTCGATCTGCAACAGATAGGGGAGGAATAACCCTCTTACTGTTACAGGTCGAGACATAGGCCGGGGCGAGGTTGGTCATCGTCATCGAGCGTGGATTATCGGACACACGAGCGTGGAAAATCTTCCGCCTAGTGAATGAGCGTGGATAATCTGCCACTTTGGATTCGATGGCACGGCAAAGTGGGAGATTATCCACGCTCGATTTCAAACGGAAGAAAATCCACGCTCGATTTTGCCTGGGAAGAGCAATCTTCTGTCTGGGCAGCCCCGATCTCGACCTATATATAGGTGCAAATAAGCTGGTATCGAAGTTCGATACTGAAGGTGTACTCCACTACAGCAAAGTGTTACCTTGGGAAACGTCACCTCAGTATCCAAAACCACTGTCCTTCATATCCAAACTCAATAAAACCGCAGGTCACGGCTATATAGATACGCCCGGCACCGTGTATCTAGAGGTTTTCGTTGACAGCCCCCAAGGTGGCATCGTATTATCTTCTTCGTTCGCGGGGGCGGCGGTCCAAAAGACCAAAGGACCTGCGGATACTTGAACGATTGGGAGTTTGCCCGAGTGGTTAATGGGGACGGGCTGTAAACCCGTTGGCTCTGCCTACATAGGTTCGAATCCTATAGCTCCCACCCGTCAAGTGCCTGTATAGCTCAGTCGGTAGAGCACTTCGTTGGTAACGAAGAGGTCACCAGTTCAAGTCTGGTTGCAGGCTCCATCCGGCGGTGTAGCTCAGTTGGTTAGAGCACACGGTTCATACCCGTGGCGTCACTGGTTCGAATCCAGTCACCGCTACCATAGGTAACACGGTGGCTTCTCAATAGTATGTTGAGAGGCCACTATGGTATAAAGGCAAAGTCCCGTCCGGGGACGACCTGTTAAGAGGAGGGCTTTATGGCCAAAGAGAAGTTTGAGCGCACTAAGCCGCATGTTAACATCGGCACCATTGGTCACGTCGACCACGGCAAGACCACGCTGACCGCTGCCATCACCAAGGTTCTCTCCGAGACCGAGGGCTGCAAGGCTGACTTCACTGCGTTCGAGAACATCGACAAGGCTCCCGAGGAGCGCGAGCGCGGCATTACGATTTCTGTCTCCCACGTTGAGTACGAGACCGCTGCCCGTCACTACGCTCACGTTGACTGCCCGGGCCACGCTGACTACGTCAAGAACATGATCTCCGGCGCTGCTCAGATGGACGGCGCTATCCTGGTCATCGCTGCTACCGACGGCCCCATGGCTCAGACCCGCGAGCACATCCTGCTCGCCCGTCAGGTCGGCGTTCCCTACATCGTCGTCTTCCTGAACAAGTGCGACATGGTCGACGATGACGAGCTCATCGACCTCGTCGAGATGGAGACCCGTGAGCTCCTCTCCGAGTACGATTTCCCCGGCGACGACATCCCCGTCATCCGTGGCTCCGCTCTGGGCGCTCTCGAGGGCGACGCCAAGTGGATGGACGCCATTCGCGAGCTCATGAAGGCCGTCGACGAGTACATCCCGACGCCTGCTCGTAACAACGACCTCCCGTTCCTGATGGCCGTTGAGGACGTTATGACCATCTCCGGCCGTGGTACCGTTGCTACTGGCCGTGTCGAGCGCGGTGAGCTCAAGCTCAACGAGCCCGTCGAGATCGTCGGCATCAAGGATACCCAGAACACCGTCGTTACCGGTATCGAGATGTTCCGTAAGTCCATGGACTTCTGCGAGGCTGGCGACAACGTCGGTCTGCTGCTCCGCGGCATCAAGCGTGAGGACATCGAGCGCGGCCAGGTTCTCTGCAAGCCCGGTTCGGTTACCCCGCACACCAAGTTCACCGGCGAGATCTACGTTCTGACCAAGGAGGAGGGCGGCCGTCACACCCCGTTCTTCGATGGTTATCGTCCTCAGTTCTACTTCCGTACCACCGACGTTACCGGTACGGTCAAGCTCCCCGAGGGCACCGAGATGGCTATGCCTGGTGACCACATCACCATCGAGGGCGACCTCATCCACCCGATCGCCATGGAGGAGGGCCTGCGCTTCGCTATCCGCGAGGGTGGCCACACCGTCGGTTCGGGCATCGTCTCCACGATCATTGAGTAAATTAGCTCTTTGATATAGCTGACTTAGAGAACCCGGCACTTATATGGGTGCCGGGTTCTTTTCTGCAATGGATATTGAGCCGTTGCTGGTGTCGAGAGGATCGATAATGGTCCTGGATGCACTGTCGATTAGCTCTCGATGGCTTCATTGATGTGTTCCAAATATGAATGGATCCACCGAGAACCAATTGACTCGAGGTTTTCATTGACAGCACTTACGTGGAGCTGATAAAGTAACAACTCGTGCCCGTACGGGGCGGAAATGAAAGGTTCAGGATACATGCGTACTCTAGTTACTCTTGCGTGCACTGAGTGCAAGCGCCGCAACTATACGACCACCAAGAACAAGTCGACCATGCCTGATCGTATGGAGATCAAGAAGTATTGCCCCTGGTGCCGTCACCACACGCTGCACAAAGAGACTCGCTAGTCTCTAGTCACATACGCCAGTAGTTCAATTGGTAGAGCATCGGTCTCCAAAACCGAGTGTTGAGGGTTCGAGTCCTTCCTGGCGTGCCAGTCATTATTCCGTAAGCTCCCACTTGGGGGCTTACGGTTTACTCATGTATAAGCGCATTGCGCGGAGGTAACCCAAATGGCCAACAAGAAGAACAAGAAGAAGGCTCAGCAGCCGGCACCTGCCAACAAAGCTGCCGCCAACTCCAAGGTTGAGGCCAAGAAGGCCGTTGCCAAGAAGAACGAGAAGGCTGCGAAGTCCAAGAAGAACGAGAAGCCTGGTTTCTTCGCCCGCACCAAGAAGTATTTCGCTTCGGTCAAGTCCGAGATGAAGCGTGTCACGTGGCCCGATAAGAAGGAGCTCGTGAACTACTCGGTTGTTGTTTGCGCTTCTCTGATCGTCGTCGGCGTCGTCATCGCTCTGCTCGATGCTGGCTTTGGCGAGGCTCTTGCTCTGTTCTCTGGATTGAGGGGCTAAACCATGTCTAAGCGTTGGTACGTCGTTCACACTTACTCTGGATACGAGAACCGCGTTAAGTCCGATCTCGAGCATCGCATCGAGACTATGGGCATGCAGGACCGTATCTTTGATATCGAGATTCCTATGGAGCGCGTCACCGAGATTAAAGAGGGTGGCAAGCGTGAGACCAAGGATTCCAAGATCTTCCCGGGTTATGTCCTGGTCCGCATGGAGATGGATGACGATGCTTGGACGTGTGTTCGTAACACGCCTGGCGTCACCGGTTTCCTAGGCGGCAACGGCAAGCCCGCTCCGCTTTCCCGCGACGAGTACAACAAGATGACTCGTCGTCCCGGTAAGGGCGATTCGCCCAAGCGCACCTCGGTTGATATTGAGGTCGGTACGTCCGTCCGCGTCACCGATGGCCCGCTTACCGACTTTGATGGCAAGGTCTCCGAGGTTAACACCGAGGCTGGCAAGCTCAAGGTCACGCTGATGATCTTTGGCCGCGAGACGCCGGTCGAGCTCGACTTTAACCAGGTCGCTGTCATCGCTTAAGTTTTCGTCCGTTCGCGCGAGCGTGCTTCTTCTGTGACTGCTCATCTCAGGAGTGCTTCTAACACGTGCGTGCTTACGATATAGCAAGTACTTCACACTCGTGATTCGAAAGGAATGACCATGGCTGAGAAGAAGGTTGCCAACGTCATTAAGCTCCAGATTCCTGCTGGTGCAGCAAACCCCGCTCCTCCCGTCGGCCCCGCCCTGGGCGCTGCTGGCGTGAACATCATGCAGTTCTGCCAGGCCTTTAACGCCGAGACGCAGGACAAGAAGGGTGACATCATCCCCGTTGAGATCTCTGTCTACGAGGACAAGTCCTTCTCCTTCATCACCAAGACCCCGCCGGCGGCTCACCTTATCAAGAAGGAGCTGAACCTCAAGTCTGGTTCCGCTAAGCCCCAGGCTGACAAGGTTGGTCAGCTCTCCCAGGAGCAGCTCACCAAGATCGCCGAGATCAAGATGCCGGACCTCAATGCCAACGACATTGACGCCGCCAAGAAGATCATCGCCGGTACCGCCCGTTCCATGGGCGTCACCATCGCTGAGTAGCGATTTCTTATGGTAACGGCGGGTGCTCCGACCGGGGCGCCCGTTAAATGTGTGCAATAGGGCACACGATACGATGTGGGAGGGCTCACGCCCGTTTAACCACAGGAGGTAATGCACATGGCTAAGCATGGTAAGAGCTATAACGCCGCTGCCGAGAAGATCGACCGCGCCACGCTCTACACCCCCCTTCAGGCTGCCAAGCTCATCAAGGAGCTCGACACCGCCAAGTTCGACGAGACCGTCGAGGCTCACTTCCGTCTGGGCATCGATACTCGTAAGGCTGACCAGAACATCCGTGGTTCCATCTCCCTGCCCCACGGCACCGGCAAGACCGTTCGTGTTGCCGTCTTCGCCGAGGGCGAGAAGGCCCGTGAGGCTGAGGCTGCCGGCGCCGACATCATCGGTTCCGACGAGCTCGTCGCCCAGATTCAGAAGGGCGAGATCAACTTCGACGCCGCTATCGCTACGCCGAACATGATGGCCAAGGTTGGCCGCATCGGTAAGATCCTTGGTCCCCGTGGCCTCATGCCGAACCCCAAGCTCGGCACCGTGACCATGGACGTCGCCAAGATGGTCTCCGAGCTCAAGGCTGGCCGCGTTGAGTACCGCGCCGACCGCTACGGCATCTGCCACGTGCCCCTGGGCAAGAAGTCCTTCTCTGAGCAGCAGCTCGTCGAGAACTACGCTGCCCTGTACACCGAGATTCTGCGCGTCAAGCCCTCTTCTGCTAAGGGCAAGTACGTCAAGTCCATCTCCGTGTCTTCCACCATGGGCCCTGGCGTCAAGGTCGATCCCGCTGTCCAGCGTGACTTCCTGGCTGAGTAACTGCTAGTTACTGCCTGAGTACAGCAAGCATTGCTAAAGAAACCCGGTTCTGCCTTGTGCAGGACCGGGTTTCTTGCTATCGCGTCAAAACCACCATAAAGGGGACAGTGTCCCCTTTATGGTGGTTACCAGGGTGTTCTGGCTGTTGAAGACTCGATGGCTTCGTGGCGTTTGAGCTCGCGGCGCATGGTTTGTGAGTTGAGCCAAGCAGCTTGCCAGCCGCGGATGGGGTAGTGCGTCTGGTCGAGCTCAAACTGCGTATAGCCGCAGGCGTTGATGATCGTCGTTCCACACACATGCTGACGCTCGCGCTGAAAATCGCAACCGTAGCTTTGGTGCACATGCCCGTGCACCATGTAGTCGGGATTCCAGGATTCGAGTGCTGTGTTAAAACACTCGAATCCTCGATGCGGCAGATCGTCCAGATCACCCATACCGGCGGCGGGTGCATGGGTAAGCAGAATGTCGCACCCGCCGACCATCCTAACCTTACGCGACAGCTTACGCATGCGCTTGGACATCTCGCGTTCGGTGTACATGTTGGCGCCGTCGCGATAACGCATGGACCCGCCAAGGCCCGCAATGCGAATCCCTCGGTACGTGTACACGCTGTCCTCTACGCAGATACATCCACCCGGTGCATGACGTGCGTAGCGGTCATCGTGATTGCCGCGCACGTAGATGAGCGGTTTGTTGATGACCGTAACCAAAAACTCAAGATAGTCCGGGTCCAGATCGCCGGCGGACAAAATCAGGTCGACTCCCTCAAAGCGTTCCTTGCGAAAGCACTCCCAAAGGCATCGTTCTTCGGTATCGGCTATGGCAAGGATTTTCATAGGGCAGAGACTTTCGGCTCATCGTCGAGCTGCGGAATGGTTCCTACCACGTTGTCCGCCAGCCAATTCATCTCGACAATCTGCGTGCTCGGCAGCGGAGGGAAGCCTTCGATCTGTACCACGCCGTTCTGGCTGTGGAGCTCGCCGCCAAAGGGGTTGATGGATCCCACAACAATGCCGTTGCGGAGCAACTGCACGAGTTTGCGCGTTTGGTAGGGTAGGCCCGGAGCGTAACGGATGTCGATAACGCCGGAGCTCATGCCATACCAGTAGTTGACAGCGCGCACTTGGTTGTCGTCGCTGGTCTCGTCCCACGTGCCGTGAAGAAGGCTGCGAACGATGAGCTCGTAGTAACGGCCCCAGTTCCATACGGGCATGGCGATGCCGGTGACTTTGCCGTCGACCAAGCGGTGAAGCCCGTAGGCCGTTGGGTCTTCGAGCGACTTTGACATGTCAGCGCCGGTCATGACGCTTACGCCTTCGCGGCACATGGCTTCGGCAAGACCACCGGCGGGAACATCGCCCCAGGTGAGGATGACCTGCGCGCGCGGGTCGAGCAGCGAGGCGCCAATCGCAAAGGCGTTGATCTCGCTGAGTGCGCCCGAGGCGAAGACCGACGCGTGGTAACCGATGCGGTGGTTGTCCGCCATGCTGGCCGCAAGGGCGCCCAGCAGAAACTTGGCCTCGTACATCTTGCCAAAGTACGAACGGACGCTTTGATGGGGAAGGCCGATAGAGCAGTTGAGGAACCGAACCCGGGGATACTCAACGGCAGCTCTGAGCGTATATTCCATCAGGCGGTGCGAGGTCGAGAAGATGACGTTTGCTCCATGTTTGACAGCCGTTTCCACGGCGGCGTAGAACACATCCGGATCGTGACAGTCCTCGAACGCCTCGGTGCGCACGATACCGCCAAAGTGCTCATCGAGATACTGACGCCCTTGGTCGTGCAGGCTGTCCCAGCTCGACGTCGCACAGGGGAACTCATGGATAAAGGCGATGCGCAGGGGGTTGGCCGTCGAGTAGACGGTCTTGCCCATAAAGAAGTTGAGCACGCCAGAGGTGGACTTGGCGGGCGTCTCCTCCTCGTCGACGCTCGGTGCTTCGACAAGATCGACCTTGTCCTCGTCATTTTTGCCGGCAATGACCAGCTCGCGCCAGATCTTGCACAGGCGGTTTACGACGATATCCGTTGGCGTATCCAGCAGGCGGTCCTGGTTGTACACATTGAGGTAGACGAGCATGGCGTCGGCGGGCGTAATGTCCAGGTGATCGCCGCCTGCGCGAAGGTAGGCGCGCTTAAAGAGCAGGAAGGTGTGACGCAGGTAGTCGACCTTTTTCTGCGGCCATTTTTCGATAAGGTTCTGACCGAGCATCTTGGCGAGCGTTTCGTAGCTTCCCTCACGCGAGAACTCGATCTCGTATAGGGGGCAGACGCGCCAAAACGCGCAGAACTCGCCGTACAGGCGGCTTTCGACGGAATCCCATGTGCCGGGGTAGAGACGGGTGACCTTGGCCGAAACCGTCGGGGCGTCTAGGAATTTGAGGACACTGACGCGTTTGTTGCCTTCTTGGACATAGAACCGATGCATGAACTCGGTGACGATGACGGGGTCGCGATAGCCCTCGGTCACCTGGATGTCGTGGAGGTTGGACCACTTGCGGGCGAACTCGGTGCTAAACGGAAGCAGGGGCATAAAGTTACACGAAAAGGCGGACTGACGGCCCTTGGTGACCGTGCCGACGACCATTTCGAGCGGAATATCCCGCAGGCCGACATTCTCTCGCTGACCTAAGGGGAGCTGAGCAACCAAGCTATCGAGGTCCGTAAGGTATGGATGCTCGCTTTGGCTAATGGCGCGTCGACGTCCTTGCTCGCCGCGCTTGCGTGCTTGACGATAGGCCTCTTCCATAATGTTGCTCCCTTAGTCGTTTAAACAACTATATGAACCATGGTACCACGAATGAAAACCACTACAAAGATGCCTGACCCCTTTGCGGTGGTTTAGGCGATGATGGGGGCGATGGCGCGGATGCAGGCGTCGGCAGCGGTGAAAGTGGTGCTGTCGTCGCTGACGATAAAGATGATCTTTCCTTTGATGCCAAAGTCGCCGATTTCGCTAAAGAGCACGTAGGGCTCTTTGTCAAAGCCCGAGATGGGCGAGACGGCCGTTTTGGTTGCGCTCGTGAGCTCGTCTGCCAGCACGTCAAGGGAAGCCCACTTAGACGTGTCCTTTACGGCAACGGGCACGGCCACGCGTCCAAAGGGCATCAAATGCACGAGCGTGTTCTTGGAGATGTTGGAGTTGGGCACAATGATGGTCTGTCCACAGGCATCCTCAATCGTTGTATGACGCCAAGTGATGTCTTGGACCACGCCGGATACGCCGCCGACCTCGATATTGTCGCCGGGTTTGATGATGCCCATAAAGGTCACTTGCATGCCGCCGATAAGGTTTGACAGCGTGTCCTGAAAGCCGAGCGAGATGGCGATGCCGCCGACGCCAAGAGCGGCGACGAGCGCGTTTGCGTTAATGCCAAAGCAGTTGTCGAGGATAAAGCTGCCGCCAATCATCCAGATGACGGCGCGCGCGATGTTGATGAAGATACTTGATGCCGGAAGCGGGTTATCGTCACGGTTAAGCAGATGGTTCAGGGTCTTGGATACGACCTTGGCGGCGACGGCGGTGCCTATCGCCAAGATGACGGCCCAGATGATGTTGTGGACCCACCGTTGCTCAAAGAAATGAAGAATCGGCTCAAACAATTCCATGTAGGGAAAACCTCCTAATGATCGTCCAACCATGATACCCACCAAGAAGCCCGTCCGATCAAATTCAGACGGGCTTCTGTGCTCGATATAAGGTTTACGCGGCGGGGCTGTAAGGCCCGGCGGTGTAGCTTAGCGTCGACGCTTCCAGATAATGCCGAGCATGATGACGATGATGCCGCCGATAAGGCACGCGCCAACTACTGCCAGCGTGCGGTCTCCCGTTGTGGCAAGCTTACCGGTCGTCTTCTTGGTGATGACCTTCGTGGCCGTCGTGTCCGTCTTAGGCGAGGGCTTAGGCGTCGGGGCCGGTGTGGGCGTGGGATCCACGGCAGCGGAGCCAAAGCTGATGGTGCCCGCGAGCGAGGCCATCTTGCTCTCCCAGCCGTTCTGCCCAATCAGCGCCCTCAGCGCCGCCTCGCACGTGCCCCACTCGGTGTACTTGGTGGCGTGTGCAAAGGTGGGAAAGTCGGTCGTGTTGGTGATGATGTAGTTGTTGGTGGCGACGGTATAGGTCTTGGCGGGGTCGAGCGTGCTGCCGTCTTTGGTGAGTGTGGCACTCACAATGCGCTTGCCTTCGGGCTGCGTCCAATCAATCGTCACGTTGATGCCGCCAAAGGAGAGAACGCTGCCAGAGTCATCGCGCCACTTGTACTTGTCTTGCGCCTCCTGCTCGGTGTGACCGGCCGCCACATAAGCCTGCTGAAGCTCGTAGCTGTCGTTGCAATCGTCGCTGATTTGTAGCGAGTGCTCGAGCGCTGCGAGGAAGTCCGCGCCGGTCATGGTCCAGGTCTCCACGGTGTTGCCGTAGGGCGAGATGGCGATGACGTTGCCAGCGGTCACGTTGCCCGCCGCGATGCCGCCGCGGATGCCGCCAGCGTTTTCGATAGCGAGGTCCGCGCCCGTCAGGGCAAGATAAGAGCCGCAAATCACGTGGCCGATGGTCTGGGCCTTGGTGGTGTCGCCCTCCTTGCTGGGACGGAAATCGGTGGTGCGCACCATTTCCCAACCATGCGTGCCTGCGGCGTCCTCGCCATAGAAATAGTTGGTGGTGGATGTGCCGAGCACCTTGTTCGATTCGTTTTCAAAGTCCTCGTCGAGCGGCTTGATCTTGTTGCGGACGGCTTCAAGGCAGCTTTGGTAGTCGGAGCCCTTGTCGGGGTCTGCCAAAAGGTCGTTGACGTTCTTGGCGGTGTAGAGCTTCTCGTCGCTGCCGTCTGCAGGGACCGTGACCGTGTCATCGTCGGTCGTCTCGGTGCCATTGGTGTCGTACTTGTACGGAATGGAAAGCAGTCCCACCTCGGCAAAGGCACTGCCCGCCTCGACAACGTGGATTGTCTTGCCGTCGGCTCCCGTCACCTTCTCGTTAAGGTTGATGTGCTCGTGGCCTGCGATAAGGGCATCGACGCCACGGAGTCGCGTGGCAAAGGTCTTGGCGTCGAGCGTGTGCGCGATACACACAACAACATCGCAGCCTCCTTGCGCAGCTGCTCTGCCTCGGCATTGATGGCGTTCGCGGCACTCGAGAACGACGTACCCGCGACCAGGTCCGCGCGCAGCGAGGATCCCAGCGACTCATCCATGGCACCCACGACGCCGACCTTGATTTTGTAGTCGAATGTGGAGTGATCCTCGCTATCCTCCCAGGTGCGATCGAGCGTCTTCGTGATGCTCGAGCTCCATGCGCCGTTCGAGGACGTTGCATTCGCGCAGAGCATGGCGAAGGGCGTGCCGGTGGTGCTGTAGCCGGTCATGGTGCGGAGTTTGTCCGCGCCGTAGCTCCAGTCGTGGTTGCCTGGCGTGGTTGCGTCGTAGCCGTCGGCGTAGAAGGTGTCCATGAGCTCGGCGATGCTCTTGCCCTCGCTCATGGTGGCGAAGGACTGTCCGTGGAAGGTGTCGCCCGCATCGAGTAAAAGATCGGGGGCGCTGCTTTGGGCGCTATAGAGAACCGCCAGTCCGTCAAAGCCCACAGTGCCGGTGCCCTTGCTTGCGTTGTAGCTGTACTTGTAGCTGCCGTGGATATCGTTGGTGTGCATGACGGCCACGGAGCCGTCAATAGCGGCGGGCAGGTTTCCCGCGAAAGCGAGGCTTGGGATGCCTGCGAGCGCGCCGGCAAACAACGCGGCGGCCAACGCAAAGCGGGGGAGTCTTTTCATGGCAGTTTCCTTAGTCCTTAGCCAGAATGTCTGGTTGAATATCGGATTATCGACATAATATGCGAAAACCGCCGCAAGGGCCTCTGTCCCTTTGCGGCGGTTTTGGCGTTTGCGCAGATAAAACCTACCAAAATAAACCTGTCCCTTTTTGGCAGGTTTTAGCTTAGCAGCATGCGGTCGTTGGCGAGCTCGCCGCCCGAGACCTCCTCGAACTTCTGCAGCAGGTCGGCCACGGTGAGCGACTTCTTCTCGTCGCCGGCCACGTCGTAGATCACATGGCCCTCGTGCATCATGATCAGACGGTTGCCCAGACGGATGGCGTCGTTCATGTTGTGCGTGACCATGAGCGTGGTCAGGTGGTTCTCGTCGACGATCTCCTCGGTCAGGTTGAGCACCTTAGAGGCCGTCTTGGGGTCGAGGGCCGCAGTGTGCTCGTCGAGCAGCAGCAGGCGCGGCCTGGTGAGCGTGGCCATCAGCAGGGTGAGTGCCTGGCGCTGGCCACCCGAGAGCAGGCCGACCTTGGCGTTGAGACGCGTGTCCAGACCAAGGTCCAGGCGCTTGAGCAGCTCAACGTACTCATCTTTCTCGGCCTTGGTGACGCCCCACGAAAGGCCGCGACGCTGGCCGCGACGCTTGGCGAGGGCCAAGTTCTCGGCAATCTGCATGTCGGCAGCGGTACCGCGCATGGGGTCCTGAAACACGCGGCCCAGGTACTTGGCGCGCTGCGACTCGCTCAGGCGCGAGATGTCGGTGCCGTCGAGCTCGATAACGCCCGAATCGAGCGGGTATACGCCGGCGATCATGTTGAGCAGCGTGGACTTGCCGGCGCCGTTGCCGCCGATCACGGTTACAAAGTCGCCGTCATTCAGGGTGAGGTCGACGCCGGTGAGCGCGCGCTTCTCGGTGACGGTGCCCTTGTTAAAGGTCTTCTTGACATGCGAGAGCTTAAGCATCTGCCTCATCTCCCTTCGTGTAGGAGCTGCGGAGCTTATAGCGCTCCCAAACCACGGGCACGCACAGGGCCACAGCGACAATTACGGCGGAGAGCAGCTTCATGTCGTTGGCGTCCATGCCCAACTGCAGCACGATGGCGCGGATAAGGAAGTACACCACGGAGCCAAAGACGGCGGAGGCAAGACGGACGCTAAACTGCGTGAGGCCGCCGGGCAGCAGACGGCCGAGCACCTCGCCGATAACAATGGCGGCAAGACCGATAACGATGGCACCGGTGCCCATACCAATGTCGGCATACTTTTGGCTCTGGCAGATGAGCGCGCCCGAAAGGCCGATGAGGGCGTTGGAGAGCACGAGGGCGATCATCTTGGTGGAGTTGGTGTTGACGCCCAGAGCGCGGATCATGTACTCGTTGTTGCCGGTGGCTCGCAGCGCCGAGCCGATCTCGGTGCCAAAGAACCAATACAGGATGGCAACGATAGCCACGGCGAGCAGGATGCCCAAGATGATGGCAACGGTGGACTGCGGCAGACCGGTCATATTGCTGACGGCCGAGAACACGGTGCCTTTGGCAAGAATGGGCGTATTGGACTTGCCCATGATGCGCAGGTTGATGGACCACAGGCTGATCTGGGTGAGGATTCCGGCGAGGATCGCGGGAATCTCAAAGACGGTGGTCAAAATGCCCGTGACGGCGCCCGCGATGGCGCCGGCGCACATGCCGGCCAGCACGGCGAGTAGCGGGTCGACGTTGTTATTGACGATGAGCACAGCGCAGACGCAGCCGCCGAGGGCAAAGCTGCCGTCGCAGGTCATATCGGGAATGTCGAGCAGGCGGAACGTGATAAACACGCCAAGCACCATAATGCCCCAGAGGACGCCCTGCGAAACGGCGCCCTGCAATGCAATGAGCATGCTTCATACCTCCTAGGATAGGGTGGACACGTGATTTTCCATAATAGCGGTAACAATGCATAAAAGAGCTGCGGACAGACGTTTTGTTTTACCTGAAACAAGCAGGGCGGACGCCGGTCTACAGCGCCCGCCCCTGTGGCTCAGATATTGAATAACGCAGCTAAAGCGCGAGCACGGGCTCTAGACGCATGCCGCGTATAGCATTACGCGTCCAGAGCGGAAAGGTCGATGCCCAGGGCCTCGGCCATCTCGTCGTTCTTGACGACGACCAGGTCCTTGCTCGAGAGGTGTTTGATCGGCATGTCTTCGGGCTTAGCCTCGCCTTTCAGGATCTTAACGGCCATCTCGCCCGCGGCGTAGCCCAGGTCCTCATAGTTGATGGAGAGGGTGAACAGGCCGCCGGCCATGCACATACCCTCCTCGCCAGTCACGAAGGGGAGCTTGTTCTCCTTGCAGATCTGGCCGACCTGCGAGGCACCCGCGGCGATGGTGTTGTCGGTGGGGGAGTACAGCGCGTCGACCTTGCCCACGGCAGACTCGACGACGGACTGAATCTCGTTGGAGCTCGAGACGGTGAAGTCAGTGTACTCGAGGCCCAGCTTGTCGAGTTCCTTCTTGGCGGCCTTGATCTGGACGTCGGAGTTGGACTCGGCGGTGCAGTAGAGCAGGCCGACCTTTTTAACGTCGGGCAGGACCTTCTGCATCATCTCGAGCTGCTCGGCGACCGGGGTGAGGTCGGAAGCGCCCGTGACGTTGGTGCCCGGCTTGTCGTTGTCCTGGACCAGGCCGGAGGCGGCGTAGTCGGTGATGGCACAGCCCACGATGGGGATATCGGCCGTGGCGCCGGCGGCAGCCTGCGCGGCGGGCGTGGCGATGGCATAAATCAGGTTGACGTTGTCGCCCACAAACTTGTCGGCAATGGACTTACACGTGGACTGGTCGTTCTGGGCGTTCTTCTGGTCGATCTTGACCTTAAGGCCGCTCTTCTTGATGGCCTTGACGAAGCCGTCGTTGGCGGCATCGAGCGCGGAGTGCTCGGTGAGCTGCAGAACGCCGATGGTGTAGTCGGAACCGGCGGCAGCGGAGCCGGAACCAGAGTTGCCGCCGCATCCGGCGAGCGGGGCGAGCGCGAGCAGGCCGGCGGAGACCAGAAGGCTCCTGCGGCTGATGGTGATGTCCTTCATATCATTACCCCCAGTATAAAAATGGCTGGAAACACTGCACTGGGACAAAGTGCAAGTGGAACTATAGTAGCGCTGATGTCCATTTTTACAACAGCCTGGCGGGTTTTTTAATACAGAATCGGATGGGCGGTACGGGTAGTCGAATGGGCGGCGGAGGGTCTTATGCGGCGGAGGAGGCGTCGTCCTCGTCCAGGGCGGCGAAGAGCTTCTTGCCGTCGAGGAGACGTGTGGTGACGTTTCTCATTCGGCCAATCTCTACGGTACGCAACGTGTCATCGGCGCCTCGGGCGTCATAGACCGTTCCCAGCAAATAAGAGATGCCGTCTCGTTGCTTGATGGCAAAGGGACGGAGTGTCATCCGTGCTGCTTCGGTTTCGCCACGCGTCGTGACGCTCGAAATATCAAAACTCACCGTGGTTCCGTGGTCGATGGCCTGCTCGACGAGCTCGCACGTGTCGATACGCTTGATGGGCGTGCGTGTTGCCTTGGTAGCCTTGCTGCCTGCGCTCGGAACGGGTTCGGGTGTATCGAGGTAGCCGCGAACGTCGGCACTCGCCATGGCAACTAAGTGCTGCGCCATGCTCTTGCGGATAGCGATAGGCGTGGAGCGGTTGCGCATGACCATACCGTGGAGCCGGATGATCTCTTCATCGGTGAGCGGACGGGTAAGAAGTTTGTAGCCCACGCCGCGTTTGTACTCAATTTCGTATCCGGCATGGCGAAGCGCGGAGATGGCGGTGTAGATGCTGCGCCGCGCCGCCGAGATGGGCATGCGGGCGGGGTCGTCGGGATGGGCGAGGCGCCGGATCAACTCATCGGAAAGTATGGCCTTGTCTTCGCCGGTGTTTTCGCTCAAGAGCTGCAGGATGCGAACGGCGCGATAGGCTGCCATCGAGGCGGCGCCTCTCGTCGTGGTGTCGTAGGTTTCAACAGCGGCTTCGGTCATCGTGCCCACGTCCTTTCCGTTTTGGGTGGCGACGGTATGGAGCCTAGGACGCGGGGCTTTCCCAGGGGCGCAGGGCGCTCTGGGCGGTCGGTAGTCGTCGGCAAACGGCGGGTTGAGTTTTCAACAGCCCTACTCAACTGACCAAAAACTTGCCAAAAGCTTGACGGATGCTGTTGAAAAAAAGCGCCTCTCGACCGATGTCGAGAGACGCTTGTGCGATGAGCGTTGGCGTGTGGCGACGCGAGCTAGCGTCCGACGATTAGAAGTCGGCGTTGCCCACGGTGCGCGGGTGCGGCAGGACGTCGCGGATGTTGCCCACGCCGGTCAGATACATGACCAAGCGCTCGAAGCCCAGACCGTAGCCGGCGTGCTTGCAGGAACCGTAGCGGCGCAGGTCAAGGTAGTACTTGTACTGCTCGGGATTCATGCCCAGGTCCTTGATGCGGGCCTCGAGCAGATCCAGGCGCTCCTCGCGCTGGGAGCCGCCGATAATCTCGCCGATACCGGGAACCAGGCAGTCGGCGGCGGCGACGGTCTTGCCGTCCTCGTTCATGCGCATGTAGAATGCCTTGATCTCAGCCGGGTAGTCGGTCACGAAGGTCGGGCGCTTAAAGTGCTCCTCGGTCAGGAAGCGTTCGTGCTCGGTTTGCAGGTCGATGCCCCAGCTCACGGGGTAGTCGAACTTGTGGCCGTCGGCGACTGCCTGCTCCAGGATCTCGACGGCCTCGGTGTAGGTAACGCGGGCAAAGTCGGAGTTGGCGACATGGTCTAGGCGCTTGAGCAGGCCCTTGTCCACAAACTTGTTGAGCATATTGAGCTCGTCGGGGCAGGTGGCCATAACGTCCTTAAGGACGTACTTGAGCATGGCCTCGGCGTTGTCCATGTAGTCGTTAAGGTCGGCAAAGGCCATCTCGGGCTCGATCATCCAAAACTCGGCGGCGTGGCGCGTGGTGTTGGAGTTCTCGGCACGGAAGGTGGGGCCAAAGGTGTACACGTCACCAAAGGCCATGGCAAAGTTCTCGGCATTGAGCTGGCCGGACACGGTGAGGCTTGCATGCTTGCCAAAGAAGTCCTGGCTCCAGTCGACCTCGCCGGACTCGGTGAGGGGCGGATTTTTGGGGTCGAGCGTGGTCACGCGGAACATCTCGCCGGCGCCCTCGCAGTCACTCGTGGTGATGATGGGGGTGTTGACGTAGACAAAGCCCTGCTCCTGGAAGAAGCGGTGGATGGCGGCAGCCGCGACAGAGCGAATGCGGAACACGGCGCGGAACAGGTTGGTGCGCGGGCGCAGGTGCTGCTGGGTGCGCAGGAACTCGACGGTTGCGCGCTTCTTCTGCAGCGGGTAATCCGGGGCGCTCGTGCCCTCGACCTCGATGGAGGTGGCAGAAAGCTCGAAAGGCTGGGGCGCATCGGGGGTCAGCTTGACGGTGCCGGTGCAAATGAGTGCGGCCGAGACGTTTTGATGGGCGATCTCGTCGTAGTTGTCGAGTGCCTCGCGGTTCATGACGACCTGCAGGTCGCGGAAGCAGCTGCCGTCGTTGAGCGTAACAAAGCCAAAGTTCTTCATGTCGCGGACGGACTTGACCCAGCCGGCGACGGTGACGGTTTGGCCGCCGAGCGACTCGGCATCGGCATAGAGCTGCGCGATTTTGGTGCGGTTCACGTATCCTCCCATAACGGTTGAATGATAGTTATCCATACAGTTCGATATTCTAGCAGCTCGGCTCATTTGGGCTATACAGATAAAGCATTGGCGGGATGGTTTTTCAAACGAAAAGCGCCCGCGGCCAAATGGTCGCGGGCGCTTGACGAGGTGCCTTTTGGCTGTGTGGCGCGGGGCCTGGCTACTTGGTCTTGGCAACCAGCAGCGGGTCGCCAAGCTTGACGAGCGGGTTGCCGCCGATAAGCGTTCCAGACTCGCCGACATGGTCGATGCTCTTAAGACGATCGAGCTCGGAGACGATGACGGTCACGATGTCCTCGTGACCAGCGGCCTTAATGGCCTCGCGGTCGAAGCTGATGAGCGGCTGGCCTGCCTTGACCACATCGCCCATCTCGACAAAGCGGGCAAAACCCTTGCCGTTCATTTCCACGGTGCCCAGGCCGACATGGATAAACACGCGAAGACCGTCCTCGGTGATCATGCCAATGGAGTGGTTGGTGACAGTGGTGGCGCCGATGCGGCCGTTGGCGGGCGCATAGATGGTGCCGGTAATGGGCTCGATGCCATAGCCCTGGCCAAGCATGCCCGAGGCGATCGTCTCGTCGGGAACCTCGTCCAGGTTGACGAGCACGCCGTTGACGGGGGCATAGATGACGCCTTCGCGGGTAGCGAAGCTTGCTGCGGGCGGAACGGACGCCTCGCCGGTCGAGGTGAAGGTGGACTTAAGCGAATCGAGCAGACCCATAGTTGCCTCCAACTTAAATAGGCGCATATCGCGCGTTTGGTTTGCCGGAAACGTTTCACATGTGTTTCGCGGCTTGGTCAACGCCCCTATTCTACGCTGCTCAACGATACCTCTGAACTGGGATTATGTGATATATCAGTTGAAGGGAAACTTATTGCCGGAGTGTTTCTGCGCCACGGGTTCAAGTGGGGTACGCTTGAAGGCGAAAAATAAGGGCGCATAATTTGCGCGAAGGGAGCACATATGATTGTCGAGAACCATGCGCTGTGGGGCGAGGAGCCGACCGAGGATTATCCGGCGACGTTTACGTATTTGGGTGCCGAGCCGTTGCCCGATAAACCGAATGGCCGCCGCCCCGCGGTGATTATCTGTGGCGGAGGTGCGTTTACGCATATCGCTCCGCATGAGCAGGATCCTGTGGCGTTTGCGTTTTTGGATCACGGTTACCAGGCCTTTGTGCTCAACTATGTCACGAGTTCTACGGGTGACGTGAGCTTTCCGCACCCCCAGGCAGATCTTGCCAAGATGGTCGCCACGGTGCGCGCCAACGCCGACGAGTGGCATGTCGATCCTAAGCGCGTGTGCGTCGTGGGCTTTTCTGCTGGCGGCATGATTTGCGCCTCGCTGGCAACACAGTGGAAGACCGGCCCCTTTGCGGCACTTGCCGGGGCGCGTCCGGACGACATTCGTCCCGATGCCGTGGTGCTGGGCTATCCATTGCTCGACTTTGCCTATGTGCGCGACATGCAGACGCGCGATCCGCGCATTGACTTGCGTGTGCCCAAGACGGGCGGCAAGACGGGGCGCGATTTGCTCAACGACTACCTGTCGATGGTGACGGGCGGCGAGGCAACTGACGAGCATCTGGCCGACATCTGCCCCACCACGCATGTTTCGCGTCAGATGCCACCGACCTTTGTGTGGGGCGTGTCCGACGACAAGACGGCGCCGATCGCGCAGGTCTACCCGTTTGCGCAGCGCATGGCCGAGGAGGGCGTTGCATGCGAGATGCACGTTTTTGACCAGGGCGGCCACGGCCTTTCGCTCGGCAACGCCAACACCGCGGTCGACAACGAGGACAAGCAGGTGGCGGTCCGTCCCTGGATCCGCCTAGCCTTCCGCTTCCTGGAGCGCCATCTGTAAGAGGACGGGCATCCCAGCCCTTCAATAACTTGCGGTGAAATAGTTCCGATCTGGGGCATCAACCAGCCCATCCAGGAACTATTCCACCGCAACTTCGTTTTTGATGCCCCGCCCGGAAACTGCGCCCCAGTTTTGCCTTTCAAGGTGGGACGCAGTTTCCCATAGGGCCTCGACTGGGAAAGCGCGTCCCGTTTCGAGCGGGGATTCCGGGATGCATTTTCCGTAAGAGGCCTGTTTGGGAAACCATACCCCGTTTCGAGCCGGAATTCTGGGATGTAGTTTCCCCGAGAGGCCTCATCGGGAAACTATGGCCCTGAACTCTCCTGCCTGTCCCCATTGCGCCAATTTGCTGATTGAACATCGTTGCATGTTCGCGCTATCATGCATGGTTAAAATTGGTTAGCCATGGCAAACGGTTAGCCATGGTGAACATAAATACAACGCCCTGCGGGCGCCGGGGGAGGAACACGGACGTGAAGCTCGATACACTCGAGATTGGAAAGGACGCCGTTGTCGCATCGGTGGCATCGGACGATCAGGCACTCCGACAGCATATTTTGGACATGGGTCTAACGCCGGGCACCGAAGTCACCATGATGAAGTACGCCCCCATGGGTGACCCGCTCGAGATCCGCCTGCGTGGCTACGAGTTGACACTGCGTAAGGACGATGCCGCTCGCATCGAGCTCGTGGGTATTCACGACACCGATACGGGTCCGCGCGCTAACGCCGCAATCGGCACGACGGAGCATCCGGCCCTGGGCGAGGGGACGTATTTGCCCCGTGCGGCAAAGACGGCCGTGCCAGAGGGCGCGCCGCTGCACTTTGCCCTCGCCGGCAACCAAAACTGCGGCAAGACCACGTTATTCAACCAGCTGACGGGCTCCAACCAGCACGTCGGTAACTTTCCCGGCGTGACGGTCGACCGCAAAGATGGCACCATCCGTAACCATCCCGAGGCGAGCGTTACCGACCTGCCCGGCATTTACTCCCTGTCGCCGTACACAGGCGAGGAAGTCGTGAGCCGTCAGTTCATCCTCGACGAGCGTCCGGACGCCATCATCGACATCATTGACGCCACCAACATCGAGCGCAACCTGTACCTGACACTGCAGCTCATGGAGCTTGACCGTCCTATGGTCATCGCGCTCAACATGATGGACGAGGTGACCGCCAACGGCGGCGCCGTAGACGTCAACTTGCTCGAGAGCCTGTTGGGCGTGCCCGTTGTCCCCATTAGTGCTGCCCGCAACGAGGGCATCGGTGAGCTGGTGGACCACGCCCTGCACGTGGCACGGTTCCGCGAGCGCCCCGGTCGCCTGGACTTTTGCGCGCCCGACGGTCCGGACGGCGGTGCACTGCATCGCTGCATTCACGGCATTGCTAACCTGATCGAGGACCATGCCGTGACGGCGCACATCCCGGTGCGCTTTGCGGCGACCAAGCTGGTCGAGGGCGATGAGCTGGTAACCGAGGCGCTTCACCTGGATCGCAACGAGCTCGACGCTATCGAGCACATCATCACCCAGATGGAGGGCGAGGCCGGCACTGACTGCCTGTCTGCGCTGGCGGACATGCGCTTTAGCTTTATCGGCGATGTGTGCGGGCGCTGCGTCGTCAAGCCGCACGAAAGTCGCGAACACGTGCGCTCTGTCAAAATCGACCGCATTCTGACGGGTCGCTATACGGCCATTCCGGCGTTTCTGCTGATCATGGGCCTCGTCTTTTGGCTGACGTTTGGCGTGATCGGCGCGGCGTTGCAGGGACTCATGGAGGACGGTATCGCTGCCATCATCGCCTCGGCCGATGCGGGCCTCAAGGCGTTCGGTACCAACGACGTGGTGCGCTCGCTGGCTGTCGACGGCGTGCTTACGGGCGTGGGCAGTGTGCTGACCTTCCTGCCGATTATCGTCGTGCTCTTTTTGTTCCTCTCCATTCTGGAAGACTCCGGATACATGGCGCGCGTGGCCTTTGTCATGGATAAGGTGTTGCGTCGCTTTGGTCTGTCGGGCCGCAGTTTCGTGCCCATGCTCGTCGGCTTTGGCTGCACCGTGCCAGCTATCATGTCGACCCGTACGCTCCCATCCGAGCACGACCGCAAGATGACGGTCATGCTCACGCCGTTTATGAGCTGCTCAGCCAAGCTGCCGGTTTACGGCTTGCTGTGCGGGGCGTTTTTCCCGCAGGCGACGGTTCCCGCCATGGTCTCGCTCTATCTGATCGGTATCGTGGTCGGCTGCGTCGCGGCTTTGGTGCTCAACCGCACGGCATTTAAGGGCGACCCGGTGCCGTTTATCATGGAGCTCCCCAATTACCGCCTGCCGAGCGTCAAGACGACGGTGATGCTGGCATGGGATAAGGCCAAGGACTTCATCACCAAGGCCTTTACCATTATCTTTGCCGCTACGGTGGTCATCTGGTTCCTGCAGACGTTCGATATCCGCTTTAATGTGGTCGCCGACCAGTCGCAAAGCCTGCTTGCCGGTCTGGGTAGCATCATCGCGCCGGTGTTGGCCCCGCTCGGCTTTGGCGACTGGCGCGCCTCGACGGCACTCGTCACCGGACTTATCGCCAAGGAGAGTGTCATCTCGACACTCACGGTGCTTTTGGGTGCAACCTCGCCCGCGGCATTGTCAACCATGTTTTCGCCGTTTACCGCCTACGTGTTCTTGGTCTTTACGCTGCTGTACCCGCCTTGCGTGGCCGCTATCGGCGCTGTCAAGAGCGAGTTGGGCGCGCGCTATGCCGTGGCCGTATTCGCGTTTCAGGTCGCCGTTGCCTGGATCGTGGCGTTTGTCGTGCATTCGGCGGGCATATTGCTGGGGTTGGCTTAGTTATGAATTGACGGCGCAACCTCTGTGTATCGAATTGTTTTCGGCCCCGCTTCTGTACTGACGGATGCGGGGCCGTTGCTATATAATCGCCTCCACTCAAAACGATTGGAGACGTTATATATGACTCAGACAAGGCAAGACGGCATCACGCTCAAGCAATGGCTCCCACTCGTCGGGCTCACCTGCTGTGCGTTCGTGTTCAACACGTCGGAGTTTATGCCCATCGGCCTTTTGACTGATATCGCCGCGTCGTTCTCGCTCACCGAGGCCCAGGCGGGCATCATGATCTCGGTCTATGCCTGGGGCGTCATGCTGCTGTCGCTGCCGCTCATGGTGTTCGCCTCGCGCTTTGAGTTCAAGCGGATGCTGCTGGGCGTGCTGGCCGTGTTCTCGCTCGGTCAGTTCCTGTCCGCTGTGGCGCCGACCTATCCCATCCTGGTCTGCGCGCGCCTGGTGGTCGCTTGCGCGCATGCCGTGTTCTGGTCGGTCGCTTCGATTATGGCCTCGCGCCTGGTCGACACGCGCCACGGCGCGCTCGCCATCAGCATGATCGCCACGGGCTCTTCCATCGCACAGATCTTCGGCCTGCCGCTCGGCCGCGCCATTGGCCTGGCCGTGGGCTGGCGTATGACGTTTGCCGTGGTCGGGGGCCTCTCAGCCATCGCGGTCGTCTACCAGGCAGCGGTGTTCCCGGCCATGCCGGCGGGTGAGCGCTTTACCGTCAAACAGCTGCCCGATCTGCTCAAGAACCCGCTCCTCATCGCGCTCTACGCAGTCACGGTCTTCATGGCGACCGGCTATTACGCAAGCTACAGCTATATCGAGCCCTTCCTGGCGCAGGTCGCGCACGTCGATGCGGGCGCCATCACCATGACGCTGACGGCGTTTGGCTGTTCCGGCTTGGTGGGCAGCTGGCTGTTCAGCCGCCTGTTCGACGGGCACCGTTTTCCGTTCCTTGCTATCACGCTCTCCGGCGTGCCGGTGGCCCTGCTGCTCATGGGGCCGGCCGCATCGTCGCTCGTGACAGTGCTTGCCGTCTGCGCACTGTGGGGTTGCTGCGCCACGGCCTTTAACGTGGCGTTTCAGGCCGAGCTCATCAAGCACACGCCGGCAGATTCGTCGGCCGTCGCCATGTCGATCTTCTCGGGCCTGTTTAACCTCGGTATTGGCACGGGCACCGCAATCGGCGGCGCCGTGGTTTCGGGTCCCGGTATCGCTTGGATCGGCTTCGCGGGCGGGGCGATTGCCGTCGTGGGCGTCATCCTCGCCATCACGGTGATGTTCCCAGCCATACGCCGCGCAAAGCCCGTCGCCTAGCCACATCCTCCTCATCAGTTGCGGTGAAATACGGACTGCTGGGCCCAATAAACCCGGCAAACAGTCCCTATTCCACCGCAACTTATTTTGGGGGAGGGGATGCACGGCAGGCATACAATGGATGTCGTTGTGTTGAGCTTACCGGGAGGTTGCTATGTGGGCATACGAGACGACGTTCTATCAGATCTATCCGCTGGGCTTTTGTGGAGCTCCGCGCGAAAACGCCGCCCCCGTTGCCGAGGATGAGCTCGCCCAGGCCGCCGATGCCACAGCTAGCCCCGATGCGCCCATCATGAAGATTGCCAAATGGGCCGACTACCTGCAGGAACTCGGCGTTGGCACTGTGCTCATCAACCCGCCGCTCGAGTCCGATAGCCACGGCTACGATACGCGCAGCCTGCGCCATATCGACCGCCGCCTGGGTGGGGATGTCGACTTTGCCGCCGTGTGCGACACACTGCATGCCCACGGTATCCGCGTGGTGCTCGATGCCGTCTTCAACCACGTCGGCCGCGGTTTTTGGGCCTTCCGCGATGTGCAGGAGCGCAAGTGGGATTCGCCGTACAAGGATTGGTTCCACATCAGCTTTGACGGTGACTCGTGCTACGGCGACGGCTTTTGGTATGAGGGCTGGGAGGGCCATTTTGAGCTTGTGAAGCTCAACCTGCAAAACCCCGCCGTGGTCAATTACCTGCTTGAGTCCGTGCGTCGCTGGGCCGAGGTCTTTGGCGTCGACGGCCTGCGCTTGGACGTTGCCTATATGCTCGACCGCGACTTCATGCGCCGCCTGCACGCTTTTACCCGTGAGCTCAAGCCCGACTTTGTGCTGATCGGCGAGACGCTCCACGGCGACTACAACCAAATCGTCAACGACGAGATGCTCGACTCCTGCACCAACTACGAGTGCTACAAGGGCCTGTACTCCAGCTTTAACTCGGTCAACATGTTCGAGATCGCCCATTCGCTGCATCGCCAGTTTGGCGGCGACCCCTGGTGCATCTACCGCAGCAAACACCTGCTGTCGTTTGTCGACAACCACGACGTGCCGCGCCTGGCAAGCATCCTCACCGACAAGTCGTGCCTGCGTCCCGCCTATGGCATGCTCTTTGGCATGCCGGGCATTCCGTGCGTCTACTATGGCAGCGAGTGGGGAATTGCTGGTGAAAAGGGCGGCCCCGATGGCGACTGGGCGCTGCGCCCTGCGCTCGATGAGCCTGCGCCCAACGAGCTGACGGCCTTCATCACGCAGCTGGCGCACCTGCGCTCGGCAAACGACGCGGCGGCCCGTGCTCTCAACTACGGTGCCTATCGCAATGTGGTGATCCAGAACAAGCAGCTGCTGTTCGAGCGCGCCTGCGACGACGCGACGGTGCTCGTGGCGGTGAACGCCGTGGACGAGCCTTACACCTTTGGCGCCGGCGAGCTCAACGGCTCCTTTGTCGATTTGCTTGCCGACGGCGTGCCCACGGTCGAGCTGGCGGGCTCCCTTGAGCTTGCGCCCTACGAGGTGCGCTATCTGTTGAGGGCCTAGGCCATGGCAGCGTCTGACGAGGGCTATCAACATATTGAGCATGGGTTTGAGCCCGTGTTCGACCAGCACTCGCGCGTTTTGGTGCTCGGATCGTTTCCCTCGGTGCTGTCGCGCGCTAATGCCTTTTATTACGGCAACCCTCAGAATCGCTTTTGGCGTGTGATGGCCACGTGCCTCGGTATGCCTGTGCCGCCCAACGAGGGCGATCCTTTGGCAAACGGTGAGCCCGCGACGCTCGATGCCTCCATTGCCGCCAAGCGGGCCATGCTGCTGAACGGCGGCGTGGCCCTGTGGGATGCAATCGAGAGCTGCGACATTAAGGGCTCGAGCGACGCGAGCATCCGCAACGTTGTGCCGGCACATATCGAGCGCATTACCGATGCCGCGTCGATCGAGCTCGTTGTCTGTAACGGCGGTACGGCAGGGCGACTCTACAAACGCTACTTGCAAGATCGGACGGGGTTGCCCGCCGTCGTCCTGCCCTCGACAAGTCCTGCCAATGCCGCCTGGCGCCTGGAGCGTCTTGTCGAGCGTTGGCACGAAGCCGTTGACTGGGCTGTTATTTAATTTAGATTTTTGTTTGAGCGTGGGCGCCCAGACGTTTCAGAACGCCTCGCCAGATCGGCGCGGGCACGGCTGGCTCGGCGCAAACCATGCCGTCGGCGTCGACGTTGGCGGCATTGCCGCCGCCAAGTCGCTGTGCATGCTCGACGGAGCAGCCCATGCGCACAGCGCCCACAAGCTTATCTATCGCTTCCGAAAATGGTCGGCGCAAGAGGCCCATGCGTGGGGAATGGCGAAGCGCTGCGATGCCGCTGCCGGCGCAGATGGCAACGCCGCCACACCACAATTGGTCATGGCGCTCACATGCCTTGTGCAGTCGAACGGCGGTCCCACGCGCCTGCTCAGCGCCCCGTTGTGCGGCTCGAATCACGGCATAGACACGCGCTCCCGTACTGCCAAAGCGCTCAAGCGCCTGCTCGATAGCTGTCAACGTCTCATCGTCAGCCACATCTTCAATGGCCAGCACGATGCCATCGGCAACGCTGCCGGCGTCATTTGCCTTCAAGTCGACCGGGCGGGGGAGCGCGGTGCCAGAAAGCTGAGCATAGGCGGCGATGGCATCCTGCAGGTCCCAAAGCAAAAACTCAAGATCGGCGCTATCGGGAATGCTGATATACGCAATGGTTTGCAACGTTTTTGGTACATCGCCGCGCGCGGTCGTCTCCATGCCGCCTCCTTTCCGGTTGGTTTCCGTTTAGGTTACACCGTCTGGCGGCGCCCCGCCGCGCTATCCTAGTGCAACCCTTACGAAAGGAACGCCATGCGTCTGCCCATGAATACCTCGCTTGCCACGCTCAAGCCCTCCGGCATCCGCCGGATTAACGCGCTCGCCGCCCAGCACCCGGGGTGCATCGCGCTTGCGCTTGGCGAGCCCGATTTTCCCACGCCCGATGTGATTAGCGCCGAGGTGACCGCCGCACTGGACCGCGGTGACACGCACTATCCGCCCAACAACGGTCGCCCCGCCCTGCGTGAGGCGTTATCTGCCTACATGGGGGACGCGGGCCTTACGTTTTCGGCCGACGAGGTCATCCTAACCGACGGCGCGACCGAGGCCCTGTCGGCAACATTCATGGCTATGCTCAACCCCGGCGACGAGGTCATCATCCCCACGCCGGCCTTTGGCCTGTACGAGAGCATCGTCGTGGCCAATCACGCCAAAGCGGTCTTTTTGGATACGGAGCCTGCGCAATTTCAGATTGATGAGGAGGCGCTTCGTGCCTGCGTGACGCCGGCGACCAAGGCCATCGTCATCTGCACGCCCAACAATCCTACGGGTTGCATCCTCAACGCGGCTTCGCTCGACGCCGTGGCGCGCGTGGCAGAGCAGGCGGGCATCTACGTGGTCTGCGACGACGTATACAACCGCCTGGTTTATGTGGATGGCTACGAGCGCTTTGCCCAGCGTCACCCGGAGCTGCGTGAACAGACGGTCATCATCGAGAGCTTCTCCAAGCCCTGGTCCATGACCGGCTGGCGCCTGGGCTGGCTCGCGGCAGCGGCACCCGTCATCGCCGAGATCGCCAAGGCTCACCAATACTTAGTATCGAGCGCCGTCTCCTTCGAGATGGACGCCGCAGCCCGAGCCCTGACCGTCGACCCAACCCCCATGCTCGAAGTCTACCGAGCCCGTCGCGAACGCGTACTCGCGGCCTTAGACGCCATGGGCCTCGACGTAGTAGAGCCCGCAGGAGCCTTCTACACTTTCCCGAGCATCAAAAAGTTCGGCCTAACCAGCGAAGACTTCTGCATCAAAGCCATCAAAGAGGCAAACGTAGCCCTAGTCCCGGGCGACTGTTTCGGAACCGAAGGCCACATCCGCCTAAGCTACTGCGTCTCCGACAAAGACCTAGACGAAGGCCTCCACCGCCTGTCCACCTTCATTTCAACCTTGTAGCCATCAGGGACGCAACATATCAGCCCACCGACTTAAGGCTTATGAGTGGGGGCGTCGGCCAACGGGAAACCGGGCTGCCCCAAAGTCACCGCAGGCCGCGCCGCCGAAGGCCAGGCGCAAGGTTTTCGTAGATTCCGCACGAGCCGAAGAGCACTTAATGTGCTCTTCGTGCGAGCCCAGGACCTGACCGAGCGAAAACCTTGCGCCTGGCCTTCGGCGGCGCGGCCGGATGGTGGAATTGTGTGCAGCCCGGTTTCCCGTTGACCGACGCCGGGGTCCCCGCCATAATACTTTCGGTTCACGCACGAATCCGCTGCCAGAGACAGCCGGCGCAAACGGGTCTTACCCGCGAGCTTAATGGGACTTCCCGCCAGCCGAGGTGGTCGAGTAGATATGTCTTCTCGCCCCCGTCGCTCATGCAGCGCGGGGGCTTTCTTTTTGGACATGCCCCCGTCACGTCCTTGTGGCGGACCGTGCCCGGAAAGAATTCGAGGAGGTGTAATTCATGCCCCAGCAGTACAAAATCGACAAGGTTGCAGAGATTGAGTCCCGTATCGCCGAGAACGCCGGTCTGTTCGTCGTCAACTACAACGGTCTGACGGTTAAGCAGGCTCAGGAGCTGCGTCATCAGCTTCGCGAGTGCGGCGCCGAGATGAAGGTCTACAAGAACAACCTGGTCAAGATCGCTCTCAAGAACCAGGAGCAGCCCGAGCTCGACGAGATCCTCGCCGGCCCCGTCGCTTATGTGTTCTACGAGTCCGAGCCGGTCGAGGCCGCTAAGGCCCTTAAGGACTTCTCCGCTAAGTCCAAGGGCGTCCTTGAGATCAAGGGCGGTATCTCCGACGGCAAGGCCGTTTCCGCTGATGATGTTAAGGCTATCGCCGAGCTGCCCACCAAGGATCAGCTTCTCGGCCAGATCGCCGGTCTCATCTCCGGTTTCGCTCGCGACATCGCTGTCTGCGTCAACGGCGTTTCCTCTGGTCTCGCTCGTTCGATCCAGCAGGTCTCCGAGCAGAAGGCAGCCTAGTTGCTGTTTTCACCCGCGGCGGCAACGCCGCACCCCTGGCGCATTCGCGCTGTGTTTTAACTGATCTCCGTGCACAGACACGGAAACCGAAAGGACTTAGAAATGGCTAAGCTTACCACCGATGAGATCATCGATGCTCTTAAGGAAATGACCCTTCTCGAGGCTTCCGAGCTCGTCAAGGCTATCGAGGACACCTTCGGCGTTTCCGCCGCTGCTCCTGCCGCTGTTGTCGCCGCTCCCGCTGCTGGCGCTGCTGAGGCCGAGGAGAAGACCGAGTTTGACGTCGTGCTCGAGGGCTTCGGCGACAACAAGATCCAGGTCATCAAGGCCGTCCGTGAGCTCACCAACCTTGGCCTGAAGGAGGCCAAGGAGGTCGTCGAGGGCGCTCCCAAGGCTGTTCTCGAGGGTGCCAAGAAGGAGGACGCCGAGGCTGCCAAGGAGAAGCTCGAGGCTGCTGGCGCTGCTGTCACCCTCAAGTAATCAGGCTTTCTCGCCAGATTTCTTTGCAGACGGGGTTCGCATTGCGAGCCCCGTCTTTTTTGTTTTTCGGTCCCTCGACATCGGTAGCTCAAACTGCCATGTTCTGTGATTTGCGTCGTATCGGGCACCCTGCCGTTGGGCAATAAAATTGCACCATTCGAGCAATAATTTGCGTTGACCTGCTGAAGAATTGTCTCTGCCTTGTAGCGACATATAGTTCCAGCGGTAAGATGCTTAGGTATCGCAATTTGGTCTGCGGCTGTGTGCCGCACGCATGGGGCGCTTTTGCGCCTGCGAAAGGATCTTTGAATAACATGAAGGCAATCATCCCCGCCGCCGGTCTTGGCACGCGTTTTCTGCCTGGCACTAAGTGCACGCCCAAAGAGATGCTGCCGGTGCTCGACAAGCCCGTCATTCAGTATGTCGTTGAGGAGGCGCTCGACCCCGAGGAGGTCGACGATGCCATCATCGTTACTTCTCCCGGCAAGCCCGAGCTGCTGAACTACTTCCAGCCCGATCGCTCGCTCGAGAACCTGCTGCGCGAGCGCGGCAAGAACGCCTATGCCGATGCCGTCGCCCACGCTGGCGGTATGCCGGTCGACTTCCGTTATCAGTACGAGCCCAAGGGCCTCGGCCATGCTATCCGCTCTGCTGCCGACGCCGTGGCAGGGGAGAACTTCCTGGTTCTTCTGGGCGACTACGTTGTGCCTAACCGCGACATCTGCGACAAGATGCTCGCCGTTTCCAAGGAGCACGGTGGCGCTTCGGTTATCGCCGTCGCTGCTTGCTCGCCCGAGGAAGTCAGCCGCTACGGCGTTATCGCCGGCGAGCGCGTCGGTTCGCTCGAGGGCGCCGAGGACGTTGCCGATGCAGAGCCGGGCGCTGTCTGGCGTATCGGCGGTCTGGTCGAGAAGCCCGCTCCCGAGGCTGCTCCGTCCAACCTGTACATCGTCGGCCGCTATCTGCTGAGCCCGCTGGTCATGGACCTGCTGGCAGATCAGCAGGCCGGCAAGGGCGGCGAGATCCAGCTCACCGACGCCATGGCCCGTTCGCTCGACCGCGAGGCCATGTATGCCGTCGTCATCGACCCGCTGTCGGGCTACGACACCGGCACTCCCTCTGGCTGGATGGCCACCAACGCCCTCATGGCTGCAAGCGATCCCCGCTTTGCCGGCGCCTTCTGGGACGCCATCGACGAGCGCGGCGGCTTGATGCGCAAGTAAGCCTTCGGACATCGACATTTACGGGCGCGGACCTCGGTTCGCGCCCGTTTTTTATAAGAGCTTCGATTGTCGACTCTCTGTTCACAGAAAATATATGAACAGATGTTCGATACACATACATTTACCTGCGTATTTTCTGTCGAAAAACTTTGCTACTCCAAAAACTCAATCGCGTCAAGGCTTTTCTTGCCCAACGGTCGGTACCTGATAAACTATTAGGTTGCGATAACTGGCGAAGCTATGCCTCGCCAACCCACCGAGCATTTCCGTGAAGGAGGAAAAACCTGGTGACCTACGCATATACTGCCACTGAGCGCAAGCGCGTCAGCTTCGGGAAAATCCCGGAGGCCATGGAGCTCCCCAACCTTATCTCTGTTCAAAGGGAATCCTTTGAGCGTTTTAAGGACGAGGGTCTTCGTGAGGCGTTCAAGGAATCCAGCCCCATCCAGAGCCAGAACCATGTTCTCGAGGTTACCTTCGGCGAGCATCAGTTCGGCGACCCCGCGCACACCGTCGAGGAGTGCCGCGAGAAGGATATGACCTATCAGGCTCCGCTTCTGACCGACGTCCGTCTCACCAACAAGGAGACCGGCGAGATCAAGGAGCAGCTCGTCTTTATGGGCGACTTCCCCATGATGACCGATCAGGGCACCTTCATCATCAACGGTACCGAGCGTATCGTCGTCTCGCAGCTCGTCCGCTCCCCGGGCGTGTACTACAGCTCCGAGATGGATTCGGGCAAGCAGATCTACAAGGCCCAGATCATTCCGTCCCGCGGTGCCTGGCTTGAGTTTGAGGTCGACAAGCGCGACCAGCTCATGGTCTCCATCGACCGTAAGCGCAAGCAGAGCGCCACGATGTTCCTGCGCGCCCTTGGCATCGCCGTCACCAACGACGACATTATCGAGCTACTCGGCAACTCCGATGTGATCAAGCGCACCCTGGAGCGCGACACCGCCCTCACCTGCGAGGACGCCCTCATCGAGATCTACCGTCGTCTGCGCCCGGGCGAGCCTCCCACCGTGGACGCTTCCCGCAGCCTGCTCGAGGGTCTGCTCTTCAACCCGCAGCGCTACGACCTGGCCCGCGTCGGTCGTTACAAGGTCAACAAGAAGCTCAACCTCACCACCGAGGAAGAGGTCACGGTGCTCACCGACGAGGATATCGTCGCGACGCTGCGCTACCTCCTGTCCCTCGCTGCCGGCGAGCAGGGCTTCAAGGTCGACGACATCGACCACTTTGGCAACCGCCGCATCCGTACCGTCGGCGAGCTCGTCGCCAACCAGTTCCGTATCGGCATGAGCCGTATGGAGCGCGTCGTCCGTGAGCGCATGAGCTCCCAGGACATCGACGAGATCACCCCGCAGTCGCTCATCAACATCCGCCCGATCGTGGCCTCCATCAAGGAGTTCTTCGGCTCCTCTCAGCTCTCGCAGTTCATGGACCAGGCGAACCCCCTGACCGGTCTGACCCACAAGCGCCGTCTGTCCGCACTCGGCCCTGGTGGTCTTGCCGGCCACAAGTCCGGCTCCAGCCGCCGCACCAACGTGCCGACGGCCGTCCGCGACGTTCACAATTCGCACTACAGCCGCATGTGCCCGATCGAGACCCCCGAAGGCCCCAACATCGGCCTGATCGGCTCGCTCGCCCTCTACGCCCGCGTCAACGAGTATGGCTTCATCGAGGCCCCGTTCCGTCGCGTCGAGAACGGCGTTGCCACCGATCAGATCGACTGGATGACCGCTGACGAGGAAGAGAAGCACGTCATCGCGCCGGCCAACACGCCGCTCGATCCCAAGACCAACGAGTTCATCACGACCGATGCCGAGGGTAAGATCGTCCGTCCGCACACCGTGATCGCCCGTACCCGCGACTTCGACGGCTCCTTCGGCGCTCCCGCCGACGTGCCCGTCGAGGACGTCGACTACATGGACGTCTCGCCGCGTCAGATGCTCTCCGTCGCAGCCACGCTGATCCCGTTCCTTGAGCACGATGACGCCAAGCGTACGCTGATGGGCGCCAACATGCAGCGTCAGGCCGTGCCGCTGGTTCACCCCGCCGCTCCCTATGTCGGTACCGGCATGGAGCGTCGCGCCGCTCTGGACTCCGGCGAGGTCACCCTGGCCAAGAACGCCGGCGAGGTCATCTTTGCCGACGCCGCCAAGATCATCGTCAAGCATGCCGGCGGCATGGACGAGTACCACCTGGCCAAGTACCAGCGCTCCAACCAGTCCACCTGCATCAACCACCGTCCGCTCGTTCGCGTTGGTGACACCGTTGAGCAGGGCGAGCCTCTGGCCGACGGTCCTTCGACCGATCACGGCGAGCTCGCACTGGGTCAGAACCTCACCGTGGCCTACATGCCGTGGGAAGGCTTTAACTACGAGGACGGTATCGTCGTGTCCGAGCGCCTGGTGGCCGAGGACCTGCTGACGACCATCAACATCACCCGTCACGAGATCGACGCCCGCGACACCAAGCTCGGCCCCGAGGAGATCACCCGCGAGATCCCGAACCTCTCCGAGGACATGCTTGCCAACCTCGACGAGGACGGCATCATCCGCATCGGCGCCGAGGTCGGCCCTGGCGACATCTTGGTCGGCAAGGTCACGCCTAAGGGCGAGAGCGCTCTGACCGCCGAGGAGCGCCTGCTGCGCGCCATCTTCGGTGCCAAGGCCCACGACGTCCGCGACACCTCCCTTAAGATGCCTCACGGCGCTTACGGCCGCGTCATCGACGTCGTCCGCTTTAGCCGCGAGAACGGCGACGACCTGGCCCCCGGCGTCAACGAGCAGGTGCGCGTCTACGTCGCCCAGCGTCGTAAGATCCAGCAGGGCGATAAGATCGCCGGCCGCCACGGCAACAAGGGTGTTATTTGTAACGTTCTGCCGGTCGAGGACATGCCCTACATGGCTGACGGTACCCCGATCGACGTCATCCTCAACCCGCTGGGCGTTCCTTCGCGTATGAACGTCGGTCAGCTGCTCGAGTGCCACCTTGGCTGGGCTGCTGCCTGCGGTTGGGATACCGAGCAGGCCGACTCCGACAAGTACGTCCCCGGTCCGTTCTTCACCGCGACGCCTGTCTTCGACGGCGCCAAGGAGGACGAGATCGCCGAGGTCATTCGTCGTGCTAACAAGAACATGCTCAACAAGGCCACCGCTGCCTTTGGCGATCACATGCGCCCCGAGTTCGTCACCCAGCTTGACGAGCGCGGCAAGACCCGCCTGTTCGACGGCCGCACCGGCGAGGAGTTCCGCGAGCCCATTACCGTGGGTACGTCCTACATCCTCAAGCTCGGCCACATGGTCGACGACAAGATCCACGCCCGTTCGACCGGCCCTTACAGCCTGGTTACCCAGCAGCCGCTGGGCGGCAAGGCTCAGTTCGGCGGCCAGCGTTTCGGCGAGATGGAAGTTTGGGCACTGTACGCTTACGGTGCTTCCAACGTCCTGCAGGAGATCCTGACCGTCAAGTCCGACGATACCGTGGGCCGCGTCAAGACCTACGAGTCCATCGTCAAGGGCGAGAACGTTCCTGTCCCGGGTATCCCCGAGTCCTTCAAGGTTCTCGTCAAGGAGATTCGCTCCCTCGCACTGGACATCGAGCCCATGCACGATGCTGACGAGGACGCCTCCGCCCCTGTGACCGCCGAGGAGACCTCTGCTCTCGACGACCTGGCTGCGCTCGCCGGCGTTGACGCCGACGTCGAGGCCGAGGATGCCGAGACCGACGAGGCGCCCGAGGCTGTCGCCGCCACGACCACTGATAAGGAGTAGTTGACTGTGGCAGATTTCGAAGCTACTGATTTTGACTCGGTAAAGATCTCCCTTGCCTCCGCCGACCAGATCCGTTCCTGGTCGCACGGTGAGGTCAAGAAGCCGGAGACCATCAATTACCGTACCCTCAAGCCCGAGAAGGACGGCCTGTTCTGCGAGAAGATCTTCGGTCCCGCCAAGGACTGGGAGTGCTCCTGCGGCAAGTACAAGGGCATCCGCTTTAAGGGCATCGTCTGCGAGCGCTGCGGCGTCGAGGTCACCTCGGCCAAGGTGCGTCGCGACCGCATGGGCCACATCGAGCTCGCCGCTCCCGTGTCCCACATCTGGTACTTCAAGAGCCCCACGAGCTTCCCGATGAGCCGTATGCTCGACATCAAGTCCAAGGACCTCGAGAAGGTTCTGTACTTTGCCAGCTACATCATCACCGAGGTCGACTATGAGGCCCGCGAGGCCGACGCCGACGACCTGCGCGAGGAGCTCGCCGCCGATCTGGAAGAGATCGATGCCGAGTGCGCCCGCCAGATCGAGTCCCTCAAGGAGCAGGGCAACCCCGAGAACTTTGACGAGTTCTCCGACGAGGAGCCGCTGACCCCCGAGGAGATCGCCTCTGGCATCGTCGACATCGAGGAAGAGTGCAAGGACGAGAAGCAGCTCCGCACGGACGCCTTCAACGCCTTCATGAAGCTCAGCGAGCGCGACCTCATTTCCGATGAGCCGCTGTTCCGCGAGATGACCCGTTACTACTCCATGTACTTCAAGGGTGGCATGGGTGCCGAGGCCGTCCGCGACCTGCTCGCTGCCATCGACCTTCCTTCAGAGGCCGAGAAGCTCAAGGCCATCATCGCCGACGAGGATTCCCAGAAGCAGAAGCGCGAGAAGGCCGTCAAGCGCCTCGAGGTCGTTGACGCCTTCCTGAAGGGCGGCAACAGCCCCGCGAACATGATCCTGGATGTCATCCCGGTCATTCCGCCCGATCTGCGCCCGATGGTCCAGCTCGACGGCGGCCGCTTCGCCGCGTCCGACCTCAACGACCTGTACCGTCGCGTGATCAACCGTAACAACCGACTCAAGCGCCTGCTCGACCTGGACGCCCCCGCGATCATCGTGAACAACGAGAAGCGCATGCTCCAGGAGTCCGTGGACGCCCTGTTCGACAACGGCCGTCGTGGTCGCCCGGTCTCTGGCCGTGGCGGTCGCCCGCTCAAGTCGCTCGCCGAGGCCCTCAAGGGCAAGCAGGGTCGTTTCCGTCAGAACCTGCTGGGTAAGCGTGTCGACTACTCCGGCCGTTCGGTCATCGTTACCGACCCCAAGCTGCTGCTGCACCAGTGCGGTCTGCCCAAGACCATGGCGCTGGAGCTCTTCAAGCCCTTCGTCATGAAGCGCCTGGTCGAGCTCGGCAAGGTCGAGAACATCAAGGGCGCCAAGCGCGCTATCGACCGTGGTGCCACCTTTGTGTGGGACATCCTCGAAGAGGTCATCGACGGCCGCGTCGTGCTGCTCAACCGTGCACCGACCCTGCACCGTCTGTCCATCCAGGCCTTTGAGCCGGTGCTGGTCGAGGGCAAGGCTATCCACCTGCATCCGCTGGTCTGCTCGCCCTTCAACGCCGACTTCGACGGCGACCAGATGTCTGTCCACGTGCCGCTGTCCAGCCAGGCTCAGGCCGAGGCTCGCGTGCTTATGCTCTCTGCGAATAACCTGCGCTCGCCGGCATCCGGCAAGCCGGTCAACATCCCTTCGCAGGACATGATCATCGGTGTGTACTACCTCACCCAGGTTCGCGAGGGTCTGCCGGGCGAGAACCACGTGTTCTCGAGCTTCGACGACGCGCTGCACGCCTATGACTGCCGCTCCGAGGTCGACATGCAGGCCAAGATCCAAGTCCGCGTGTCCGCTGCCGATGCCAACGTCATCAACGAGGACGGCACCCGTATCTTCCGCGTCAAGAACGGCAAGAACGAGTTTGTCGACTACGACGTCACCGGCAACAAGACCGCGCGCTTCGAGACCTCTATCGGCCGCATCATCTTCAACCGCCAGTGCCTGCCCGAAGACTATGAGTTCATGAACTACAAGATGGTCAAGGGCGATGTGGCCAAGCTGGTTGCTGACTGCTGCGATCGTTACCCCGAGGCCAAGGTCGGCCCGATCCTCGACGCCATCAAGTACTCCGGCTTCCACTACGCTACCCGCGCCGGCCTTACCATCTCGGTGTGGGACGCTCTCATCCCTGCCGAGAAGCAGGAGCTGCTCGATCGCGCCCAGGCCAACGTCGACCAGATCAACGAGTACTTCGAGGAGGGCTTCATCAACGAGACGGAGCGCCACATCGAAGTCGTTAACGAGTGGACCGCTTGTACCGACAAGGTTGCAGCGCTCATGCTCGACATGTTCGACGAGGAGAACCCGCTGTACATGATGGCCGACTCCGGCGCCCGTGGTTCTAAGACCCAGCTGCGTCAGCTCGGCGGCATGCGTGGCCTGATGGCAGACATGTCCGGCGAGACGATCGACCTTCCCATTAAGGCGAACTTCCGCGAGGGCCTGCTGCCGCTCGAGTACTTCATTTCGACCTACGGCGCCCGTAAGGGCCTGGTCGATACCGCATCCCACACCTCGGACTCTGGTTACCTGACCCGTCGTCTGGTCGACGTGGCCCAGGACGTCATTGTCCGCGAGGAGGACTGCGGTACGCACGAGGGCGTCACCTACAACCTCATCATCCCCGGCACCACTGACCTCAACACCGACCTCGTCGGCCGTTGCTTCATTGAGGACGTCGTGGCTCCCGATGGCACCGTGCTCTTTGAGCAGGACGGCTACATCGAGAAGGTCGCCGACATCCAGAAGATGGTCGATGCGGGCCTTAAGAAGGTCAAGCTTCGCGCGCTGCTCACCTGCCGCTCCAAGTACGGCGTGTGCCAGAAGTGCTACGGCTGGGATCTTTCCACCCGTCGTCCGGTCGCCATCGGTACCGCGGTCGGCATTATTGCCGCCCAGTCCATCGGCGAGCCCGGTACGCAGCTTACGATGCGTACCATTCACTCCGGCGGCGTCGCTGGCGTCGACGATATTACGCAGGGTCTGCCTACGGTCAGCCGTATGTTCGATATCGTCGGCAACGTCAACGAGAAGATTCTGGGTCGCGAGGCCGAGCTGGCTCCGTACTCCGGTCACCTCTCGATTAAGCCCGAGAAGTCCGAGTACGTGCTGACGCTCACCGACTCCGAGGATCACACCCGTGTCCTCGACGAGCGTCGCGTCCCCGCTTCGGTGCGCTTTATGCCCGAGATCGAGGACGGCTGCGAGGTTCGCGCCGGCGACCAGATCACCAAGGGCTTCGTCAACTTCCGCAACCTGCGCAAGCTGACCGACATCGAGTCGACGATGCACACCTTCGTCGAGAGCGTCAAGGACGTCTACACCAGTCAGGGCGTTGACCTGAACGACAAGCACATCGAGGTGCTCGCACGTCAGATGCTGCGTCGCGTTCAGATCACCAACCCCGGCGACTCCAAGTACCTGCTCGGTCAGTACGTCGACCGCTACGAGTTCGCCGACGAGGTCGAGCGCGTTGCCCGTCTGGGCGGTCAGGCTCCCGTGGCCGAGCCCGTCATCCTGGGTACGCTCAAGGTCGCGTCCAACATCGACTCCTGGCTGTCGAGCGCTTCGTTCATCCGTACCGCCGGCGTCCTTACCGAGGCTGCCATCGAGGGCAAGGTCGACCACCTGCTCGACCTTAAGTCCAACGTCATCGTCGGTAAGAAGATCCCGGCTGGTACCGGCCTCAAGCCGTACGCCAACGCCAAGCTGACGTATCGCACGGCCGACGGCTACGTGGACATCGACGGCCCGGCTTCGCCCAACGCCAAGTCGCTGCCCGAGTGGGCTCCTGTGGAGCTCAAGGACCTGGACGAGCAGCTCCCGCAGCAGCTCGACTGGGCCGGCTACGACGAGTTCGGTGGTGCTGACGGTTCGTTCACCCGCAACGGCCACACCATCTCCGCCGAGAAGGCTCGCCTGTACCTGTTCGACGACCTGGGCGTGTCGCAGCGCTGGACCAACAAGTTCAGCGAGGTCGGCATCGAGACGGTCGGCGACCTGGTCGGCAAGTCCGAGGAGGATCTGCTGCGCATTGATGGTATCGGTGCCAAGGCGATCGAGGAGCTCCGTGACGGCCTGGAGGCCCACGACCTGCTCTACATCCTCGAGAACAACGACGACGTTGCCGACGAGGAAGACCTCTCGCAGCTGCTGCAGATGGTCTTTAGCCCCGACGGTCCGGACGACATCCTGCTGGGCACCTCCGCCGCGCCGACGCATCACGCCGACGCCGACGAGGAGCTCCTGGGCGCCCCGATCGACGACAAGAAGGCTCCCGCCAACGGTGCCATCAACGAGGACATGGCTTCCCTCGACGAGCTGCTCAACCAGCTCGTGGACACCGACGACGCCGAAGAGGCCAAGGACAACGACGAGGAGTAATTAGTTCCGCCGTTCTAACGAACGGCGGCGACCTCCGTCGCTGCGCGGCCCCCAGAGCTACAATCTGTCATTCAAAAGGCAGGGCATGACCAAAAGGTCAATGCCCTGCCTTTTTCATGCCACCTTGTACGCTCTGGGGGCCGCTCGCTTGCGTATGCTCAACCTGTTGCGTTCCGTTGATCCCTTGCCAATAAGGGACAGAGTCATTTTGATAGGTTATTCCTGCTTGAATTTGAAACATTCCGTTCGGTCAAAGCGTATCTATGGTGAGGGCCTCATCGAGAACCATTAACGTCACCGGGAGGTGATTATGGAAGAACAAGCATTTAGACAGGCGGTCGAGGATCACCGTGATGTCGTGTTTCGAATCGCATTGACGTACCTGCGCGATCGTGCCGACGCCGACGATGTTGCCCAGGATGTCTTTCTTAAGCTGCTTAAAAGCGATGGACATTTTGAAAGTTGGGAACATCTTCGTCGATGGCTTATCCGGGTCACGATCAATGAATGCAAATCGCTCTTTCGAAAGCCATGGAGGCGTGTGGAGGATATTGAGAACCTGGCCGATTCGCTTTCGGCGGCGCAGGATGAGACCAAGGCGGTCCTGTCAGACGTTATGCGACTTCCGGAGCGATTCCGCGTTCCCATCGTGCTCTATTACTATCTGGGCTTTTCGACCTCAGAGATTGCCGAGTTGTTGCATGTACCAGCCGCGACCGTTCGAACGCGTTTGGCTCGCGGCAGGTCGAAGCTCAAGTTCATCCTAGAGGAGGGCGACCGTGAAATCCAATCAAATCAAGCAGGCCTTCGAGTCCATCCAAGCCGATAGCAATCTTGCAGATCGCGTCCTTAATACTGCTGCGGGTGAGCCGCTTCATCGAAAGGGCCACGCGAAGCCTCTCTATGTTGCCGTAATCGGGTGTCTTGTCGGAGTGTTGGCGACCGGAGGGGTCGCCTACGCAGTTATCAATTCCAGCTATTTTGCCTCAGCTTGGGGAAACCACGGCAACGGGGATTCCATTACCTGGACCAACGGCGGCTCATCGGGAACTAAATATACCTACACCAGAGAGTTTGGCGATGGCATCGCGCCCCAAAGCCTGGAAGGCGCAGTCCAGGAGGTTAATCTGTCCGTCGAGGGCAACGGCTATACGCTTGATATCCATGAGATGGCAATCGACCAAAACGGCTGCGGAGCCGTGACGTTTACGTTGTCCAATCCAAATGGAGTTAACTACTACAAGCCAGCAGCAGAGATTGGCGAACTTGTTCTCTATGGTGAAGAAGAGCAGGGCATCGGCACGCCCGATATGAAGTTCGGCGAGGAATGGCCTGACACACGCAGCACAATTGATAAGGACACATCAAGCGATACTGTCATTAATGGCACGATGTACTTTGCCGCTATGGATCGCGAGCGAGATTTGCAACATGCTGTCACCTGGAATATCCATTGGACCGAGGGTGAAGGTGAGAGTGCGAGGCGGTTTGAGGCGTCGACACCCGAGTTCAATATTGGAGCGTACGTCGATACAAAGGAACTCCGCTCCGGTGACTCGCCTCTTGAGATTAGCCCGTTTTCCATCCAGACGCACATCGATGATTTGGGCTATGAAGCAGTTGATAATAAGCTGACCGTCAGCTACAAGGATGGATCGGAGCAGATTATCGAAGATGACGACGCAGGGCTGTTCAACTTATATTTTTCTTATGGGCGCAATAGCGGAGAGAACATCTGGGTGCCAACGAAGTTGATTGATGTCGACCAAGTGGTCTCAGTAACGCTTGAGGGCACGAGGTGCACGTCAACAGGAGAGACCGAAACAGAAGTACCCTTTACCATCGTCTATTCGTAAGATTTGGGGCCGCTTCCTACTAGGGGAAGCGGCCTCTTTTGCGTTAAATGGAAACGCCGCCGATTTCCATGCGACAGATGAGAGCAGATTACCGCTGGAGCGCGACGTTTTCCCAGATAAAACCGACCAAAATAAACCTGTCCCTTTTTGGCAGGTAACGTTGCCCCGACGAGCACGTCGGATTCCCGGTCCGGGCGGCCCGCTGTTTAAGTTTGTCGCGAGTTCCGCACGCAAAGGAAAGCACTTAATG